>Ga0116181_1000046_pt1 | contig 94747 bp, 84 predicted proteins | sample AD_UKC075_MetaG_FD_89752 | JGI IMG/M metagenome (GOLD analysis project Ga0116181, IMG submission 89752) | Active sludge microbial communities of municipal wastewater-treating anaerobic digesters from USA - AD_UKC075_MetaG | ecosystem: Engineered > Bioreactor > Anaerobic > Digestate | place: USA... | reverse complement strand
CAGGTCGCTCATAAAGGGCAACAGGACGAGGTAGCCGATTACGGCGCCCAGGGGTTCGGAGAACCCGGATAAAAACGAATAGAGAAAGGCCTTCTTTTTGCTGCCGGTGGCATAGAAGATGGGAACGGATACCGCTATGCCTTCAGGAATGTTGTGCAGGGCAATGGCCACGACAATGGGAATGGCCACTTTGGGTTCCTGCAAAGCGGCGACAAAGGTGGCCAGGCCTTCGGGGAAGTTGTGGATGGCGATGGCCAGAGCGGTAAAGAGGCCCATGCGCAAAAGCTTCTGCTCTTTTTCGGCCGCTTCCCATTTCCGGACCTGTTCCATGTGGTGGCTTTCTTCGGGGCAGTCAGCGCACATTTCTTCAACGGAGTGCATCTCGTGGGGGTTTTCGGAACTGGGGAGCAGGCGGTCAATTAGCCCGATAAACAGCATGCCGGCAAAAAAGGCGATTACCGTCACCCACCGGCCCTTTTCGGGGCCCAGTTCGGTAACCAGACTGGCCTGGGCTTTGAAAAATATCTCAATCATGGATACGTAAATCATGACGCCTGCGGAAAACCCCAGGCTGATGGCCAAAAACTTGGTGTTGCTTTTTTGGGTAAAAAACGCCAGTACGCTGCCTATGCCTGTGCTCAGGCCGGCTATGACAGTCAGTGCCAGGGCAAACCAAAAATTGTTCATTTTCCGGTCCCGTCCTTTTTGCTGATGTGAACTGATGCTTTGTTATTTAGCTTTCTCTCTTCAACACGCCGATGACTGTGCCCATAATCCTGGCCTGGCCGTCGGCCAGCTGGATGGGCTCGTACTTGGGGTTTTCCGGCACCAGCAATATTTTGTCGCCCATGCGCATGAAGCGCTTGAGGGTAGCTTCGTCTTCCAGGGCCACGGCGACGATATCCCGGTTTTGGGCGACGGACTGCTGCTGAACCAGGACATAGTCCTGGTCGTCTATGCCCGCCTCAATCATGCTGTCGCCTTTTACTTTGAGCAGGTAACAGTCTTCCCTGCCCCGCAGCCATTGGGCGGGCAGGTAAAACCGGGTCTCGCTCTTTTCCTGCATGAATACCGGCAGGCCGGCGGCAATCCCCTCGTAAGCGGGGATGGGCACAAGCCTGTCGCCGGTGCAGACTTCGCTGCCGGCGGCGGTCTCCACCACAGCCTCCCGGGGCTGATTGCCATCCCGGAGCAGCGTATACTCCTGCTTGCTGGTCAGGCAATGGTAGCGGTATTTTTCTACGGAGCCGGGCAGCATGAAATGGTTAAATTCGGGGATGTCGGCGACGGGGTTGAAGTCGGCGTCGATGATAACCATCTCCTGCCCGTCGGTGGCCAGGCCGTAGCGGCAATGCCTGGCATTGCTCATATAGCTTTTGAGCTGGTCCAGGGCATGCTGGACACCGCTGCCCGGGGCCTTGACTTCACAAAAGATAAAGGGTTCCAGGCGGCCGTTTTTGTTGGCCTGGACGCACACGTCCACCGAACCGATGCGGGACATGTTGTTTACTCTGTACTCCACTGCCAGCAGGTTGAGGGGGTAGTGGTATTTGTCCTGCAGTTCCCGGAGCAGCCACTGCCGGACCTTTTCTTCCTTGCTGTAGATGTCCAGAATCCGGTCGGCAAACAGGTATTCATCAGGTCGGATGTTGTACATGTGGCTGAACCTGGTGTCGCCGGACAGGCGCAAGTACCGGGGAGAAATGTTGCCAATAAAGCGCGAAGGCCTGGCGCTGGAACTCAGGTACAAGCGCTCGGAGGCGCGGGTCATCCCCACGTACAGCAACTTGCGCTCGGTGACCTCCTGCACGTCCTCGCCGATTTCGGCATAGGCGGCGGTATAGGGAATGACGGAATCGTTGAGGCCTATGATGAATACCACTTTAAACTCCAGGCCCTTAATGGAGTGGATGGTCAGGAGTTTAATGCAGTCGTCGTCAAAATCCACGTCGTCGCTCTTAAGGACCTGGCAGGCCAGGCCCTGCTCCTCCAGGCGCGACTGGATAATTTCCAGCTGCTTGTTGAGCCGGGCAATGACGATTATCTCGCCGGGCTGGTATGTGTCCAGCAGCCGGCGTATTTCCCGGGCAACGTATTCCGCTTCTTCTTTTTCGGAAGCAAAGTGCCTGTATACGGGATACTCTCCCTGTTTATCCAGGAGGGCCGGTTCCACGTAGTACTCGTCCTCGACGATATCGGGGTTGTCTTCAATGAGGCTGTATGCCGCCTGGGCAATCTGGGTTGTGGTGCGGTAGTTTTTGTTCAGTACGCTGCTGCGGCCGGTCAAATCCAGGCCCAGGCTGGTAAAATTCCTGCCCCGGACCAGCCAGGAATGGGGATAGATGCTCTGGGCGGTGTCGGCCACGAAGAGCAGGCTGGAATATTCTTTGGGCTTGTATAACAGCTTGAGGAACTCCAGTTGCACACGGGTCAGGTCCTGGCTCTCATCGACGATGATGTGAGTGTACTTGGGTTCGGGGCTTTGCCGGAACTTTTTCAGCACCAGCAGGTCGCGGGTCTTGGGGTCGATGAGGCCTTCTTCCTCCAGGCGGGCGTCAAAGGCCAGCATCAGTTCGTAAATGGCCTGGCGGGTTTCGGAGTTCTTGCGCAACCGCTGGGGCCCCTGGGCTTGCTGGTAGCTCTGGCGGCCCAGACGGTCGACATTTTGATATTCGGACAACTCCATGTAATTGCAGGAGCGGATCCAATCAATCTCATCCAGGAGGAATACGGCATTCTGGGGGTCGAGAATATTGGTGTGCTTAAATTTTTTGGCCAGCTCGGCAATGCAGCTGTTGATAACCTGGTACTTCTTGCCGGAATTGCCAAACAGCAATTCTCTGCGCTGGGAGGGTTCGAACAGGCTGCAGTAATAGCGGTAGAAGAGGCTGTCGATGGTCATGATGTCCACCTGGGACTGGCTGGGTCCAAAGAGGCTGATGTACCCCTCTTCCTCCACATTGACCTTGTCATGCAGGTAGCGCAGGTACTTGACCAGAGTGCGGTTGTAAGTTACCAGCAGAATGCGGTCGGACTCGTCGAGGCAATAATTGTTGAGGAGATAGCCAGCGCGGTGGACGGCTACAGTGGTTTTGCCGGAGCCGGCAACCCCGCGGACAAGCATGGCGCCCCCGTTGGGGACGGCGGTGACCAGTTTTCTCTGCTCGATGTTGAGTTGCATAAGGATCCTCCCTGAATCAGCGGTAATGACAATATTCTACAATTGCCAGCAAATCCCTGCTTATTGTCTGTATTGCCGGAAGTGGACTTAAATTTACTGGAAAATCAGGTCGGCAAACAGCTCGCCGACGTCGACGGCGAGGCCGGCAAAGGCCCGGGAGCTGGCGGACCGGCCTTTCTCGAATACCCGCAACGTTTCGATTTCATGGTTGGCAAAGCTGTAGATTATGACGGCTTGCTGCCTGGGGTCGATAATCCAGTATTCCTTAACCGTGGACAGCATGTATGCGTTGAGCTTGTCGATCATGTCCTTGTTGCGGGTGCTGTCGGACAGGATTTCGACAACCAGGTCGGGCGTCCCCGTGTAGCGCCCGGTCTCGGTAACATTGCCTGCCAGGTCGCAGACCACCAGCAAATCGGGCTGGACGACGTCGGGGGTCTTGATGTCCTTCTTTTTGAGGTGCACGTCGAAGGGGGCCAGAAATACCCTGCACTCTTTGCCCTTGAAGTAATGGTGAAACATCAGATGCAAACGCCCCAGTATTTCCTGATGCTCAATGCCGGGCGAGGAAAGCAGGTGGATTTCGCCGTTGATGAATTCCATACGCAGGGTGCTCCTGGCGCTGATCTCCAGAAATTCCTCATACGACACCTTCTTGCCGCCGTACTGGTAATCCAGGGCCCTGTCCCGGACCAGAAAATACTGCTCGATGTCGGTGATGTAAGGGGTAAGCCGGGCGATTTTGACGCCGTTTTTGGTAATCACCACTTCATTCTGCTGTTCCACGTAATCCAGGTACTTGCCCAGATTCTGTTTGAGCTCGGTGGCGGTTATGACGTCTTTTGGCACCTTGCAACACCTCCCGGCCCAGAATACCATAATGTACAAAATGGGGCAACTGGGATGTGCGCCCCGGTCCAGGTTATCGTGCGCTTCATCGCACATCCTGGTGTACGGTATCACGATTTAATGCAAAGGAAAAAGCGCTTCGCCAAATGCTTGGGAAGCGCTTGATGCTTTCTCAATTAATCGGCTGCGTTAGACATCATTGCGAGAGCGGTACGACGCTATGCCGATGAATCCCAGGACGGAGCCGACGACCATGCAGCCGTTGGCCAGGAAAGACAGCAACCAACCGGGCTGCAAAACCCTGATCACCATGAGAAATGGTACGACGGCTCCAGCCACGACCAAGACTGATCCCAGGATTAGTAATTTACGTGGCGATGTCATACTACTTGTAGAGCCAGCACTCGACGAAGTGGCCGGGGCGCGGCTCAAACGCAGGCGGCTCTTCTACATCGCAGAGCCCTTCAATGAAGCGGTGGCACCGGGGATGGAACCGGCATCCGGTCGGCGGATTGATCAAGCTGGGCGGCTCTCCCGGCGGCACCTCTTTGAAACGATGGACGTTGTCCGGATCGGGGTCGGGAATGGCGTTGAGCAACACTTGGGTGTAGGGGTGAAGCGGGTTTTTGACCACGCTTTCCACGTCTGTCTTCTCGACCAACTTCGCCGCATACATGATGAAGACATATTCGGAGAAGTAACGCACCGACGAGAGGTCGTGGGTAATATAGATGACGCTCATGCCGTGGTCTTCCTGAATCTTGCGCATCAGCTCAAGGATCTCCACACGCATGGAGGCGTCGAGCATGGATACGGGTTCATCGGCCACGATGAGCTTGGGATTGAGGACTATGGCCCGGGCGATAACCACCCGCTGCTGCTGTCCACCGGAAAGCATGTGGGGATATTTGTTGAGGAAATCGTCCACCGGCAACAGCCGGACCTCTTCCAATACTTCCCGCACCCGTCTCTCCTGCTCTTCCTTGGGCACCCCGTTGATAATCATGGGTTCCCGGAGGATTTGCCTGATTGTCATAAAGGGAGGCAGGGCGCCGTAGGGGTCCTGCTGGACAAAGCCCACCTGGCGGTGCAACCAGGACAAATCCTTGCGCTTGTCAATTTTCTTGCCGGCAAAAATCATTTCGCCGCCGGTAGACTGAGCCAGTCCCAGGATAGTCCGCAACAATGTGGTCTTTCCGGAACCGCTCTCGCCCACAACGGTGATGGTATCGCCGTACTTCAGGTTAAAGGAAACCCCGTCCAACGCTTTGACGTAGCCGGCGTGGAAAAGCCCAAACCTCTTCAGTTCAAACCAGGTGCGGAGATTGGAAACCTGCAACAAGTACTCTTCTTGCTTTTCTGCAGCTTGGGGTTGTTCTTCGACTCGTTGCTTTACGCTTTGCATTTCCTCAACTCCTCTCGTAGAGCCAGCACCTGACCAGATCTTCCCCGACAGCAAAGAGAGGAGGTTCTTCGTCGCAGCGCTCGAACCGCTTATGGCAACGCTCGGCGAAGCGGCAACCCTTGGGGGGATTGAACAGGCTAGGCGGCTGGCCTGTGATGAAATCCGGTTGTTTTTCCTCGCGCAGCGAGGGGACGCTGGCCATCAGCTTCTGGGCGTACGGGTGCAAGGGCTCGCGGTAGAATCTGTAAGCACTGCTGTGCTCCACAACCTGGCCAGCATACATGCACAGCACCTCGTCGGCCAGCTCGCTGGAGATGGCAACGTCGTGAGTGATGAGGATATAGGTCAGTTGCAGGTCCTGCTTGATTTTTTTCAGAGCGTTCATAATGTTGGCCTGGGTCAAAACGTCCAGAGCCGAGGTCGGTTCGTCGAGGACGATGAGAACCGGGTTTGCAACCAATGCCATGGCGATGATGGCGCGCTGGCGCATACCGCCGGAAAGCTCGAAGGGATAGCGGTCCAGGAAAGCCTCGGGAATTCCGACAATCCTGAAAACTTCCTTGGCGCGCTCCATTGCCTCCTCTTTGGTGGCCTGGTCATGGATCAACAGAGGCTCGATGACCTGCTGACCAACCTTGACCACTGGGTTAAGGGAGTTCAGCGCCGCCTGGGGAACCAGGGACATGTTAATCCAACGAATTTGCTTGCGGAATTGCTCGTCGCTGAGCTGCATAACGTCCAGGCCATTGAGGTATACGCGGCCGGTGAACTTGCTTACGTTCTGGGGCAAAAGCCTGAGAATGCCGCGTGTAAGCGAAGTCTTGCCGCAGCCGGACTCGCCGATAATGGCCAAAGAACGTCCCGGGGCCAGTTCAAAGCTTACCCCTTCAACCGCCCGGACCTGACCAAAGGAGGTGCCGAAGTACAAATAGAGGTCTTCGACTTTGAGCAGCGGACGATTAGCTGCGACGGCATCGGGAGTGCTGGTTGCAGTTGCGTTGGCTGTTGAATCCTTAGTCATATTGCTCAACCTCCTTCTTAGAGTCTCCTCAGCCTCGGGTTGAAGATGCGGTCAAGAGTGAATCCTACCAAGGCGAAGCTGAATCCGATTAAGATCAGGATTACTGAGGGAATGAGCACCCAGTAATAGTCGCCCATGTAAAGGGCCTCATTAGCCTGGGCGCTGTGGATAATTTTGCCCCATGTGGGAAGCACCGGGTCGCCCAACCCGAGCACCGCCAGCGTTGCTTCCAGGAACACAAAGCTCGGGATAATGGTCACAAAGGAAGGAAGCAAAACGGGAACGAGCCGCGGCAGGAGATACCGGAAGATGATGCGGAAGTTTCCTGCCCCATATGCCTGGGCGGCTTCAATGTACGGGGCTTCCTTGGCCTGCAGGAACATGGCCCGGTACGTCTTCATGCCGCTGCCAAAGATGCTGAGGAGGATAACCGCACCCAGTATGACCCAGATGCTGCGAGAGAAGAAGTGTCCGACCATAATCAGGACCACCAGCAAGGGCAGAATCATGTTGACCTCGGTAAGGCGGTGGAAGATGGCGTCCACTTTGCCGCCGAACCAGGCGCCAATTCCGGCCAGGATAAATGTGGTGATAGTGGAACCGACGGCTGCCAGTACGCCGAACATAAGGCCGATAGGCGCACCCCAGCGCAGGGCGACGGTCAGATCCCGCCGCAGGTGGTCGGTGCCCGCCCAGCCGTGGACCTGTCCGTATACTACCAGCTCTGCCGAACGCAGCTCATTGGTCGCATCCATTTCTCCCACCATCACTACCTCATACTGGCCCTTGACAGGCTTGCCGGGGTTGCGGCCCATTCTTTCGCCAAAAAGGCCGATATGGGGCAGGGTCTCATTGAGGCGATAGCGCAAATCCTGGTCCTGGGAGATGCGGTAAATGTCGTTGGCGCGCAAATCTTTGCCTTCGGTCAGAGTAATGGTATCCCCGTGGGGACGGCGCATGTAAGCCGCAATGGTCACCTTTTCAGCCGTCTCTGTGAAAAGGCTGATTTCCTTGGGGAAGGTGTCGTAAGTGAACTCAAAGGGGAAGACCACTTCCACCCTGTTCCGCCCGTCGCCCAGGGGCACTACGGTCATATGCGCGTCTTCAAGAGGAACCTTGATGGTGCGGGCAAGTTTGTCTTTGGTAAACCAGTCATACCACACCGGTTTGGCCCGCCGCGGAAGGTCGTCCCATACGCCAGGCCCGCCCTTCCACAACCTGATGGCTTCCTGATAAGGGAAGGTTAATACGGTGTGGACGGAAAACAACACGAAAACGATGAGAATGATCGACCCTATAACTGCCGACGGGTAACGGCCCAGCTCTTTCAATCTTTTCAGCATTACCTAGCACCTCCGGAAGACAACCGCACGCGGGGATCGAGAGCGGCGTAGACGAAATCAAGCAGCAGTACTGACAGGGCCAGCAAGTACCCGAAGATGACAACAGTGCCGACAATTACCGGCGTGTCGCTGAGGTTGATGGCTTCATAGAACAGCCTGCCGACGCCGGGCCAGCGGAACACCGTTTCCAGCACGGTGGCGCCCATCCACATGCTGATCAGAATCAGAATAAACTGGGTGACGATGGGCGGGAGAGTCGGCCTTAGGATGTAGCGTCTCTCCAGTGCCCGCGGGGAAAGTCCTTTCGCCCTGGCCAAATCGATGTAGTCTTCATTGGAATATATCAGGAAGAAAGTCCTCCGCGCGTATACACTGGCAAACAGGGTGCTGATCAACATGGCCAGGGTGGGGAGAATCATGTGCTTCATCACACTGAGAGCATAGCTCAGTTTATCCGCCGGCGGCGGGGCATCCACCATGCCGCCCCACGGAAGCCACTTCAGAACGGCGGCAAAGAGCAGGATTAAAAATATGCCATACAACCACGCCGGCGCAGAGGATATCGGCGCCAGGGCAACTGTGAGCTTGTCCATCAAGCTTCCGTAACGGCGGGACAATACAAGGCCCAAATATAATGACAGGAAAAAGTTAATCAACATAGTCGTCCCGATTAACAGCAAGGTCGTGGGAACGCGCTCCAGCAGAACATCCTTCACTTGCCGGGAGCCGGAATCACTGCTCATGTGCTCACTGCGCCCCAGGTTTAGGGTCATGGCGTTGCCCAGGTAAATAAAGCTGCGGACAAGAAACGGCTTGTCCAAACCCAGGCGTTTGATCTCCTGCTCGTATCTGGCTTGAATCAGCTTATTCACTTCTTCACGGGGCATTGCCTGGTAAACAGGGTTGTCCGTAAATTGCATTGTAACAGCAAACAGAATGTTGTTCCTGCGCGCTTCGTCCAGCTGGCCGCCCCAGTTGGCGAGAAATACAGTGAGGTATACGGCTATGGTTACGGTAATGAGAAGCGATACTGACCTTGTCAGCAAAAACCTTACCAGCTTCAGTACAGTTTTCATCGTGAACTCTCCTCACTCTAGAATCCGTCTTTTCCTCAATCGCTGCTCAGTATGCTAACAAAAAGGGACCGAAGGTCGAACCCTCGGTCCCCTTCTGTTGCGTGTATTGGCTAGTAACTGGTGTAGTGAATGCTCTGTTTACTCGGCGGCGAGTTCTTCGAGGAGGAAGAACCACTGATCCACGGGATCGGGATAGGCTTCGAACGCTTCCATAACCACTACTTTTTCAATGGCGTGCACGGACTTGAGGATGTAAGGCCCAGAGCCTACCCAGATGTGTCCGTACTTCTCGTAGAAGTTCTGGAGGTTCTGCCAGCGCTCAGCGGCTTCCTCTTCGGTGATGTACTTGCCGAGAGTCGGAGCGTAGGGGATATAATTCGTTTCAGCTGCTCTGTCCAGGTGCTTCTTGAGGATCGGCAAGCTTTCGCCCTTGGTGTAGTCCATCTGGTCTACGCCGAGCTCGTCAGCCTTGACCTTGGAGAAGGCCAGCTCCTGAGCTTCCTCGGCCAGGCAGCCGACAGCAATCATGTGCCAGTAGCCGCCCCAGGCATAACCGCCGTACTCAGGCCACCAGGTAGAGACGTTGTACTCGGCATCCATGTACCAGGTGTCGCTGTAGGTTTCAATGGTCAGCGGATTGGTGCTGGTGATCTTGAAACCTTTCAGCGCGAGGAGGCTAGCTGCAACGGTAGCTTCTTCGCTCGGGTCAAAGATCGGGCTGTCGGGCTTGCCCCGGTCGATGTTGACGATCATCGCCATGACGAAGTCGCCGACGGAGAGCTTGCTGCCGTCATGGAGCGGACGATCGAAGATATCGTCGGGATATACCACGACGGACTTGCGCTTGGCGGTTACGCCATCGGGATACTTTTCGCCAACGGTGATGAACCGCTGTTCCTTGGCATCCCAGTCTGCCCAGAAATCTTCGGGCACTTTAATCTCGTCGGCAAACTCGAGGGTTACCCAGTCGTGGGTCTTTCCAACCGGCAGACCTTTTTCCATGACGACGTGGGCGCTCTTAATCCGCTTGGCGTGATAGAGTCCGTCACGCGGGTCGGGCAGGATGCCGGCGTCGCCCAAAGCCTTGCGGGTAATCAGCATGTCGTAGGTGTAAGAAGACCCGGAGACAGGGTTATAAGGCTCGAGGATCAGGTTGGGAGCGCCAAAGTCGATGTTGGCACCCATGACGATATTGTTGTTCTCGTCAACGCGGTGGGTGGTGAATACCCAGGAAGGATCGCCGATACCGCCGGCCAGGTCGACGGCAGTCCTAATGTTAGAGCGGAAGGGGTTGGCGCCGCCCTTGTCGCAAATCCAGATCTGGTTGGACATCTTCATGGATTCCCAAAGAGCGGTTTTAAACAGCTCTTCGCGCTCTTCCAGAGTGCTGAACAGCTTCTGGCGCAACCTGTTGGAAGCTTCGTCCAGTTCGGGGAAATCTTTTTCAAGAATGTCTTGCAGGGTGGTGAAAACGGCGTAAGGCATTACCCGGTGGGTGTAGAACTGGTCGAAGGTGTGGGCGGAATCCCGCGGAATGGACGGGGAAGACCAGCCGCCGGTGTAGAAGCTCCACTGACCGTCCTTGGGATGAGTCCCGGTCCAGATCGGGTTGGCTTCGCTGCCGGGGAGCTCCTTGATTTCAACGGTAAAGCCAAGGTCTTCCAGCAGACCGCTGAAGTAGTGTCCAGCTTGGGGATACGGAGGCAGGTCGGCGCGAACCAGGCCGATGAGGGTGACCGGCTGGCCGTCATAGTACCACTTGCCGTCTTTCAGCTCCGCACCCAGGGCTTCCATGCGCTCGGTGACTACTTCCTTGGCCTTTTCAGGATTGTGGGCATAGTGCTCTTCGATTTCTGCAATGATGTGCGGATAGCGGATGGCGGAGTCGGGGAACTTCTTGCCCAGGAAAGTCCACTTGGGCTCGCCCAGACCGCCAAGGTATTCATCGACGATGTAATCCCGGTCCACCAGCCAGTTCATGGCCTCGCGGATCTGATGGTCGTGGAACGGGTTAAACCGTCCGTCCTCAAAGGTCGGGCCCCAGTGGTTGAACCGGATTTCGCTGTATGAACCGTAGGAGATACGGAAATCGAGCCTGTCGTCTTCGATGAGGGTTTCGTAGAGAGTCTGGTCGGTAATGTTGAAAGCCCAGATGTCGATGGTGCCATCCTGCAGTTGCAGAACAGCCTCAGCGGGCTTATCAACAATCTTAAAGGTTATTTGGCCCAGAGCTGCTCCGCTCGGCGCAGGCTGGTCGTCTTTCTTGCAGCCGGTAATGACCAGCGCGGAGACCATAGCGAGGACCAGTAAGACAAATAAACTCTTCTTCCTCAACACGCTAGTTAATCCTCCCTTCTTTTATTGAACGGCATAATTATTTGTGCAAACTCCAGCTTGCCCAACAATCACCTCCTTAAGGGTGAGTGGTACAAGGGTGCGTTTCAGTGCAGGATTTATGCCTGATTTAATTGCTTGGTCACATCTCAATGAACATATATTCACTATAAATTCCTAAAATCCTTCAAAACAATATTCGTAAAATATAATCTTTTTGGCGCAATAGGCCCGGCCGACAACCATTAGGCACACTTATTTTAATTGTCTGAAAGGGCAACTGCTCTGTGTATATTATACGTCCCCCGGTTTATTAGTCAAGGAGTTGTGCCGGTAAAAATCTTCCTTTATATACGGTTATATACATAATTTACAGCCGCCCGGCTCAGCAGGACAGTTTATCCGGGCCCGGGGCCGGGTGAAATTGCCATTATGGTTATAACAAAGTTATAAAAAACATTCTCCATAAATGCCGATTTTCCTGCCGCACCCTGGCTCACCCTCAAAACAGGCGGGCAAATGGCGAATATTGTAAGTGGGAGGCGATATATAATGATGGGATTTTTTCGGTTGGGCATTATTGCGCTCCTGATCATGGCGATGTCTGTGCTGCCGGCCCTGGCCGCGCCGCCGGCGGAGGACGGGCACGGAGATGACGAGCCGGGCACCACCGGCGCCGCTCCGGATGTCGACGAAACCGGCAGCGGTTCCCTCCGGCATTTACCCTGGCATTTCTTCCGGCGCTTTTTCAGGAGGTTTTGCTTTACCGGGGAAATGGAACGGGAACTGTCGCCCAGGCTTCCTTACCGCATCTTTGTCCTGGACGCGGAAGCCGGCGAGCACGAACTGAAAGTCGTCTGCAAGGCCTGGGGAGCCTGGGGCAAAGCCAGGGTGACAATCCAAAACGATGGCAAAGAAATCAGGCTGACGGGCTGGCGGGCCGTGGAATACTTAAAACCCATTTTCGCCGCACTGGAACTGGACGCAACCATGGCGGAGGAAGACATTGCCGCAAAGGTGCTGTCTGCCTTTGCCTGGGATCATGGCTATACCGAATTCAAACTGACGGTAAAATTCCACGACGGCTCTGTTATTATTGTAGCCCTCGAACGGGACGAAAATGACCCGGCCGAGCCCGCTCCCGCGCCGGACACAACGGTGCGCTGTCTGGAGCTGGAAATTGTAGGCGAACAGGCGGAACTGGAAGCGGAATACGAGCATGAGCAAGGCAGCACCCGGGCCGAAGTCAAGCGCCGGGAAAAGGGCGAAAAGGTTGAGCTGGAAGGCAGCGAAGCCGTGGAATACCTGACCTCCGTTCTGGCCGCACTGAACCTGGCGGAGGCCATGACCGAAGACGAGATTATCGAAGCCGTGCTGGCTGCCTTCAACTGGGAGCAGCCCTGGAAAAAGCTCAAAATCAATATCGATTTTGCCGACGGGCAGAAAATCCGCATCCAACGGCAGAAAAAGGACTCCCCCAAACCGGCGCCGGAACCTGCCCTCCCCTTCCGCTCCCTGGAAGTGGAAATCGAGGGGCGGGGCAGGGAGCTGGAAGTAAAAATTAGGCGCAGCAACGGCAAAGTGGAAGCCAAGGTGGAGCGCAAGGATAAAAAGGGCCGCGATTTTGAGCTGAAAGGAAACCTGGCCCTGGAGTACCTGGCGCCGCGGCTGGAGAAACTGCGCTTTAGCCCGGCCATGTCCAGGCGGGAAATCGCCGACGCCGTCCTCACAGCCTTTGACTGGGAAGGAAGCTGGGAGGAACTGGAGATAAAGATCCTCTTTAACGACGGAACGTGGCTGAAAATCGAATACGGCGATTAAATGCGCTTGCCGTGCCTGCGGGCACGGCTTTTTGCAATCCCCTGCGCCGCTGCAAACCGGGCGCGGGGGCTTCACCCCCGGGGGTTTATGTATTATAATAGGACGAGATGTAATTATATTCTTTCAATACCACCGCCGGAAAGGAGGCCCGGCCGGGACTTTTTCCCGTCAAGTACCACGGTATATTTTTTTACCCTCAGGTCTGGGGAGCCTGGGGGACGAAGGAGGAATAATATGTCCCTTTTCCAGAAGTGCGAGAACTTTACCGAGGTCAAGGAAGTACAAGCTATGGGGCTTTACCCCTACTTCCACGAGCTCCAGTCCCATCAGGATGTGGAAGTAATCATGGAAGGCAAACGCCGCATCATGCTGGGATCCAACAACTACCTGGGCCTGACCTCCCACGAAGAAGTTAAACAGGCCGCTATCGACGCCATTAAGCAATTCGGCAGCGGCTGTTCGGGATCCCGTTTTCTCAACGGCACCCTGAGCCTCCACACCGCCCTGGAGCGGGAGCTGGCCAGCTTTCTGCGCAAAGAAGCCGTCATCGTCTTTTCCACCGGCTTCCAGACCAATTTGGGCATCATCAGCGCGGTATGCGGCCACAGGGATTACATCATCTCCGACAGAGAAAATCACGCCAGCATTTACGACGGCTGCCGGCTCAGCTTCGCCAAGCACCTGCGCTTCCGGCACTCGGACATGGACGATCTGGAACGGGTGCTTGCCAGCATCCCGTACGACGCCGGCAAACTTATCGTCACCGACGGCGTCTTCAGCATGAGCGGCGATATCTGCCGCCTGCCGGACATCGTCGAGCTGAAGAAAAAATACAACGCCAGGGTTATGGTGGACGACGCCCACGGCCTGGGCGTGCTGGGCGAAGGCGGCCGGGGCACCGCCTCCCACTTCAACCTGGAAGACGAAGTGGACATCATCATGGGCACCTTTTCCAAGTCCCTGGCCAGCCTGGGCGGGTACATGGCCGCCTCCCGCACGGTGGCGGAATACGTGCGCCACAAATCGCGCCCCTTTATCTTCTCGGCCTCCATTCCCCCCGCCAGCTGCGCCGCCGCAGCCAAGGCCCTGGAAATCCTGCGCAACCAGCCCGAACGGGTGGAAAGGCTGGCCGAGCTGTCCCGGTACATGAAAAAAGCCCTGCGGGACAGGAAGGTAAGCATCAAGGATACCCCTACCCCCATCATCCCCATCTACACCCGGGATGCCCTTACTACCCTGCAGGTCAACAAGCAGCTCTTCGACGCCGGGGTTTACGTCAATCCCGTGCTGCCGCCGGCCACGCCGCCCAACGAATGCCTGTTGCGCCTGAGCATAATGGCCACCCACACCGAAGAACTGCTGGATGAAGCAGCCGACATCATTCAAGCCGTGCTCACGGAGGCCGGCCTGATATGAGCGGCGCCAGAGTAGCTGCCGTCACCGGCGCCTCCCGGGGTATCGGACTGGCCATAGCCAGGCTGCTGGCCAGCAAAGGCTGGGTGGTCTACAACCTCAGCCGCCGGCCGGCGGAGACGGACGGGATCAGGGACATCGCCACCGACGTCACCGACGAAGAGGCGGTGGCCAGGGCCATGGCGCAAATTGAGGCGGAATGCCGGCGCCTGGACCTGCTGGTCAACAACGCCGGTTTCGGTATTGCCGGAGCGGCGGAATTTACGAAGCTGGAAGATGCCAGACGCCAGTTCGACGTCAACTTCTTCGGCGTCCTGGCCTGCATCAAGGCGGCCCTGCCCCTGCTCAAGACCACCCGGGGCAGGATTATCAACATTTCCTCGGCGGCGGCGGTGTTCGCCATCCCCTTCCAGTCCTTTTACTCGGCCACCAAAGCTTCCGTCAACATACTAACCAACGCCCTGGCCAATGAACTGAAACCTTTCGGCGTCAGCATCTGCGCCCTGCAGCTGGGAGATGTCAGGACAGAATTTACCTCGGCCCGGGTCACCTCTCTGGAGGGCAACGAAGTCTATGGCGGCGCCATCAGCCGCAGCATAGCCGTCATGGAGCGGGACGAACAAAACGGCATGACGCCGGAGTACATCGCCGCCCAGGTGTACAAAATCGCGCGCAAGAAACGGGTCAAGCCCCTGTACACCATAGGCCTTAAGTACAAGCTGTTCGTATTCCTGAACAAACTGCTGCCCAACAGCTTTGTCAATTACGTGGTGGGCAAAATGTACGTTAAGTAAACCGGGAAACCCGGTTGGGAAACGGGGGACCGCCTGGTCCCCCTCCTTTTTTGCTCAACTGTACGGGAGGGATTGCTGTGAAAACAGCGGCAGGCGTTTTGTCTCTTGTGCTGGGCGTGCTGGTGTTGCTGCAGGCGTCGGCTCTGAGCTGCAGCGGCGCTTACCTGGGCGAAGAGTCGCTGGAACACGGCGGCAACACCGGCATCTGGGTGGGGTTGCTGTTCCTCGCCGCAGGCTCCTTTGCCTTCTCCCTGCCCAGGGTTTCGCTGTGGTTCCTGATCTTGGCGGGCCTGCTGAGCTTCAGCGCCGGCATCGGCACCCAGTACAAAGACCTGCTGGTGTGGGGCGTTCTCAGCCTGGGCGCCGCCGCCATGTGCTGGCGGGCGGCCCGGCAAGAAAAAAAGGCGCAGAACGCGCGCCCCAAAAAGCAGTATCGGAAAAAGAAACGGTAAAGACAGTGCCGGCGCCTACTCCAGCACTTCCACTTTGACCTTGCCGATGCCGTCGGCGTAGAGCCCGATGGCCTTGGCAGCAGCGGCGGAGAGGTCGATGATGCGGCCGGGCACGTGGGGTCCGCGGTCGTTAATTTCCACCACCACCGACTTGCCCGTCTTGAGGTAGGTCACCCGCACCATTGTCCCGAACTCCAGGGTCAGATGGGCTGCCGTCATGGCGTTCATGTCAAAGGGAACGCCGCTGGCCGTCCTGCGCCCGTGGAACTGGGCGCCGTAGTAGGAGGCGATGCCCTCCTGGACGCTGAGCACGCCGCGGGAAGCGGCAGCCCTGGTCCCCCGCAAAATGACGCCGTCGACGGGCGGGACCAGCACTTCCTCTGCCACCGCTTGCCGGGACACCTCTTCTCCGTCATGGTACACAATTTCATAGGTTACCCGCTTGACTCCGTCCCGAGCCTTTTTGTGCACAACCTCCTTGCCCAAGGGCAGGGAGTTGTCTTTTTTTACCGCAGTCTGGGCCGGGATGGGCTCCTCCCGCACCAGCAGTTCCCGCTCCACCCGGATAACGGTTATCTCGTGGCCGGACTTGATGCTCTGCAACAGGGGCGGGTCCACCAGGTCGCCCTCGACGCTTAGCCCTTGTTCCTGCAACAGTTCGGCCACCGTCCTGGCCCAGGTCACCGCCTGCCATTCGCGGCCGTCGGCCCGGATGACCACCTCGGCCGCCCGGTCGATGAAGATCAGGGGCAAGTCCAGCTCCGCCTCGACGGAGGGGATTGCCCGCTCTCTTTGCGGATCGAGGGTTATGCCTGCCTCGGCCAGGATATCACCCACTATGCGGCTGCGCGTGCTGACCTCGACGACGTCGCCCCCGATATAAATGGCGACGGGCCTGGCCCGGCATGACCAGGGAGAAACAAACCAAAGGGTCAGAACCACCGCCGCGCCGAGCAGCGCCGCGGTAATTTTCTTAACCACGGTATCACCCCATGCCAGTCGTTAAGTAGTTTAGAGTACCAATATATACTCCAATTATACTGTAAAAATAATGGTTCGGGACGCGAAAAACCGTGGTAATTACTGGAAAGGCAAAGAGCCTAGTCAGCTTCGGCCTGCTGCCGGCGCCGGCCGGGTTTGCGGGGCAGCAATATCCAGCCCGCCGCCAGCAACAGCGCCGCTGCCGCCAGGGCCAGGACGGCATTCCACGGCGGCCGGCCGGTATCCAACACCCGCTGCACGCGCAGGTATGCTTCAGGGTAAAACAGCGACAGCACGCCCACGGCGTTGTTGAGGAAGTGCATGAGGACGGGGACCCAGAGGGAACCCGTTCCGTACGCCGCCAAAGCCAGGGCCACGCCGAGAATGAAGGTGGCGGGCATGCGCGCCGGCTGCAGGTGAAAAAGGGCAAACATCAGGCTGGACACCGCAATGGCCGACCAGGGCTTATCCGCCCCCCGCAGGGCCGAGAAGATGAAGCCCCGGAAAAACGCCTCTTCGCAGACGGCGGGCAGCAGGGCCACCACCGCCAGGGTCAGCGGCAAGTTGTCTCCCTTCAGCACCCGGGTCAGCCCTTCGAACACGCTCCTGCTGTGGGGGAAAAGGCGCATCATCAGCTCGCCGGCCAGCAGGGCGGCAAGCAGGGCCCCCAGCCACAAGCATACCCCCGCCGCCACGCCCCGCATCCGGGGCAGGTACCAGCGAAAGACCCGGGCCATATCCGCTTTGAGGTACAGGGCCAGCAACACCGGCATGGCCAGGATCAGGCCCTGGGTGGCAGCGAGGCCGGCAAAACCCCATTTAAGCTGCCAGGCCGAACCCAGGTAAAACAGGGCCAGCAGGCCGAGGATAAACAGCACCACGCCGTCGACGGGGGTCAGGGAGCTGCCCTTGATGAGCAAGCTCCGGCGCTCCAGCAGGCGCAACTCCCCCTGGCCAAAGAGGATGTTCTCGGAGTTGAAAATACGGGACAGGAGGATGACGCCCAGCACGGCATAGGCGACGTTGCTGGCCAGGACGATAGCCGTTTCGGGACCGCAGGTCCGGCTGACCAGCACGTCGCGGATGAGCAGGGCGATGTTGACGGCGGGAATGGCCGCCGTCACGGGGGTGAGCTCAAATTCCGGGATAACGGCCAGCAGCGGCGGCAGGGAGAAGATCAGCAGCAACGGGGTGACGTAGTTGTTGGCCTCTTTAAAGCTGCGGGCAAAGGAAGTGATGCACAGCACCGCAGCGCTGACAAAGAGCGAAAACACCACTATGCACAGCAATGTGACTGCGAAAGGCAGCGCCATGGCCCCCCAGGCAAAGGACAGGGACTCCCCGCCCGCAGTGGCGGCTAAGGTGCCGGCGATGTAATTGCCCACCAGAGCCAGGGACAGAAAGTTGAGCAGCGCCGCCGCCACCGCCATGCAGGCCACGGCCAGAAACTTGCCGCCCATCAGTTCGGCATTGCTGACGGGCAGGGTAAGCAGGGTCTCCATGGTGCCCCTCTCCTTCTCCCCCGCAGTGACGTCGATGGCAGGGTAGATGGCGCCGGTGACGACCCCCACCACCAGCATAAAGGGCAGGATGGCGCCCAGAAACAGGCCCGTCCTCTCTTCGTCGGCGGTTACATCCTGGAATTCGTACCGGAAGGGCGTCAAAACAGCTTCGGGGTCGAGGCCGGCCTCTTCCAGGCTGGCGCGGCTGAGCCGCTGCTGGTAATCCTTGAGCAAGCTGCCAAGGCGATTCGCCGCCTCGCGGCTGCCCGGCTCGGAAGATTTAAAGTGTATGTGGTAGACGGGGCCGGGCTGGCGGGTAACGTAAGCGGCGATGTGCTGTTGGTCCAGGGCCAGGGCGGCATCGTTGACGCCCTGCACGCTGAGCTTGTAATGGTCCGCTTCCTCCAGCACCATTTGCGCCAGGCCGGCGTCCATGGAGAAGGCAAAGGCCACCGGCAACACCTGCTCCTCCCGGGATTCCAGCACCAGCAAGGTGACTTGCGATGTGATGAGGATGAGCAGGGGGTAGAGAAACAGGGGAATGAGGATCATGGCGGCCAGGGTCCGCTTGTCCCGGAGGACGTCGATGATTTCCTTTCTAAAGACGGCGCGCAGGGCCGAAAACCTAAAACTGGTCAATGCACTCACCCCTCTCCCTCAGCAAAGCTATAAAGGCCTGGCGGATGTTGGCGGCGCCGGTGGCCCGCCGCAGCTCTTCGGGACTGCCCTGGGCAATGACCGAACCCTTGTGGATGAGAATTATACGGGTACAAATGTCTTCGGCTTCCTCCATGTAATGGGTGGAATACACCACGCCCTTGCCCCTGGCGCCCTCGGACTGCATGAACCGGATGATGGCATAGCTGCTGAGGACGTCCAGGCCCAGGGTGGGCTCGTCAAATATGTACACCTCCGGTGCGTGGATGAGACAGCGGGCAATGGACACACGCTGGGTCTGCCCGGTGGACAGGGTCTCGATGCGGTTGTGGGCAAATTCGGCAATTTGCAAAGCCCGGATAATTTCCTCGGTTCGGGCCCGGGCAACGGGGCGGGGAATGCCGTACAGGTCGGCGAAAATGAAGAGCAGTTCCCAGGGGGTCAGGCGCCCGTACAGCTTGGTATTGCCGGAGAGATAGCCGATGGCGCGCCGGTAGGCGTTGGGGTCCTGGGCAAAAGTCCGCCCCAGCAAAGTTACCGTACCCGCAGTGGGAGTCATGATTCCCCCCAGCATGCGCAGCAACGTAGTCTTGCCGGCGCCGTTGGGCCCGATGATGCCCAGAATCTCGCCGGGCTTGAGGTCAAAACTTACGTCGTCGACGGCAAAGAATTCCTCCCGCCGTTTTTTCCTGCCGCCCTTTACCGGCACTGTGCGCGTAAATTTCTTGCTCAGTCCCGCGACCTGTAACACAGCCAAACCTCCCTTGCCCATTGGCGCCAGACGCCAATTCAGGCAATTTTTTCAATATCTGGTTATTATTCAAGACCGTTCCCTCTTTTCCCTGCTTTGCCGCCGGCGCCAAGGCCGGAAGAATGGCGAAAAACAAGGCGAAAATAGCAGGATTAGGGGGTTCTTTGTCGAAGTAAAAAATGAAAACGCGCAAGGGATGGTGGTCATTTGAAAAAAGCAACTTCGGTACTGTTGGCGTTCTCATTGGCACTCAACTTTCTCATCGGCGGTTTTTTGATGTACCAATACCTCGGCCTGCCGCAGGCAAAGGCCAGCAACATAATAGCCGACCCCGGCACTTACGGCCCGCCGGCCATGGAAATAATCGATGACAATACCACCATCATTACTTCCGGCGTCACCCTGCAAAACACCCTGGTCACCGGCGACCTCATCCTCAGCGAGGAGATCGGCCAGGGGACAGTTACCCTGGACCGGGTGGAAGTCCAGGGAGACCTGATTATCCGCGGCGGCAGTTACAAACTCTTACTGGTCGACTGCACCGCGGGCAGGATTTTGGTTCAACAACATGACGGCGCCCTCACCATTGTCGCCCGGGGGCGAACCGGCATCGGCCTGACCCTGCTGGAAGGACAAGCCCAGCTCCAGGAAGACGGCCTTGACCCCGGCGCGCCCGGCTTTAAAGATGTCCGCATCAAAACCGAAAAGCGGGTGTTGCTGCTGGGCGACTTCGACGCCGTTGACATCGAAGCCAAAGCAGACGTCAAGGTCACCCGGGGCCACATCCAGGCCGTCAGCATCGCCGTTCCCGGCGCCGTGCTGGACCTGGCCCAGGAAGCAGGCGTCGAAACCCTGACCGCCAATGCCAAGTTTCAACTGACGGGCGCCGGCAGCGTGCACGCCCTGGACCTCAATTGCCCCGGCCTGTTCCCCCTCCAGGGCCAGCTGGGGGACGTGACCTGCCGCTCCGACGGTATTTTCCTGGAACTGCACGCCGGCAGCATCGCCCGGCTGCTGATTCCCCCGCTGGAGACTGCCGTCAGCGTCGCCCTGGCTGATGGCGCCTCTGTGGAATACGCGGAAATCAACGCCCGGGCAGGCTTCACCGGCCTGGGCCAGATTGACAAGGCGGTCATCAACCACGACGGCGTCACCATGGACAGGCGTCCCGCCGACATCGTCATCAAGGAAGGCCTGACAGTCACCATTGCCGGCGAGGAGTACACCAGGGAGCCCGACCCGGTTCCCCTGCCCCAGGTGGGCCTGAACAGCCTGACCAACATCAGCCTGTTGCCGGGCGAAGCGGGTTCCAAGACCCTCTGGCCCGAGCCCGACGACGCCAAACTCACAGCCCGGTCCGGCAACACCGACGTGGCCACGGTTTCGCTGTCGGGCAACCAGCTGACGGTGACGGCCAAGAAACCGGGCAAAGCCGTCATTACCGTGGAAGCCAGCAAGGAGGGCTATGCCATGCGGACCAGGACCTTCACCGTTACGGTGCATGCCTTGAGTGAGGTCAAGACGTGTCAGGTTAAGAATCCCCCGGGCGGGGAACCAGGATATAAACTGGTCATTGTCGGCCTGTTTGATCCGAACCCCAGCCAGTACATTGTCAAAATCGGGGACATAGAACTTAAGTACCTTCCCAACCTCAAAGTTTTCCGGGGTTTAGTCCCTGAAAACCTGGCCAAAAAGAGCAATGTCAAGGTCAGCAAAAAGTAAGCCTTTCGCGGCAAGTCGCACACAGGGGGTGGTTGCCATCGGAAAACCTAAACTTACAAAAGTTCTTTGCGCGGCCCTCGCGGCCATGCTCATCCTGGCCCTGCCTGGCCAGGCCGAGGCCAAAATAATCGGTTATGTCACCTCCGACGGCCGGGATATGTACGAATTTGACTACGAACTTCTCCTGGACGCCTATGTTGAAAAAATCCTGGTCGGTAAATCCGTCCTCTTTGACGAGTACATGAAACATCCGGTCAAGTTATATTTGGACGATAATAACGGCTACGTTGACTACGAAGCCGCTCTGGACGCTTATGTCGAAGCCCTTTTTACGGGCAAAAAGTTCGACATCCACGAATACACCGCCGGTCCCAAGGCGGTGGTGGTGGACGTGGAAAGGGTGCGGGTGGTGACGGTGGAAAAGGGCAAGCTCAAGTTCACCGATAAAATCATCGGCGATCCGGTGGAGATTGCCCTGTCCGAAGTCAACGCCGCCCTCAGCGCCGCCGCCCTGCGCGCCATCCTCGAGGAACGGGCCGCAACGCTGGGCCTGGATTTGGACAAGTATAACGGCCTCAGCGAATACGGCAAAACCCTGGCCGCCGCCATGGTCCTGGAACGCCGGGGCAGCGGCTATACCAGCGTCGACTACCTGCGCGCCGCCTTTGCCGAGGAAGTGCAATACCTGGCAGACAACCCCCACGTGGCGGTGCTCCACGAGGCCAACTCCGTTGCTACTGCGGCGGCCCTGCGCCAGGTGCTGGAAAGCAATGCGCACCTGCTCAACCTGGATACCAGCCAGTACGACGAGCTGGGCAACAACAGCAAGTCCGCCATCGTCCAGGCCGTCTTTGCCCGGCGGGGCGACGGCTTTGCCGGCGTCGAGGTCCTGCAGGACATATTTGCTGAAGAAGTGGCCAATTACCTGGCCGTCACCGAGCAGGTCCTGCGGGAAATCAACGACGCCGCCGATCCCCAGGCGCTGGAGGCCGTCCTGGTGGAGTACGGCCAAGCCGCGGGGCTGGAAATGGACGCCTACAACCTGCTCATCAGGAGCCGGCAACAGCTCCTGCTGGAACAGGTATTTGCCGCCCTGCCCTGCTCCTCCCTGGACCAGTTGCTGGACACCTTTAACAACGCCGTCGGCGCCATGCTGATGTCTTACAGCGTCATTACCTTCTCCCACTATGAACTGACGCTGAAACAAATGGTGGACGCTCAGATGAAGGTGTTTCCGGTGTGGGACGGCGCCGGCGGGGGCTGGACGCCCGCCCCGCGGTCCGAGGTGGAAAAGCGGGTGGATCCCTCCAACTACGTGCCCGATGAACTGGCGCTGGAGGTTTTTGAAATTACGGCTGCCTTCACCCTCAACGTGCGGGAACAGCCCACTACCAAGAGCACCAGTCTTGGATTGATTGACCGGGGCGACACCTATGCCGTCCTGGACCGGCAGAAAGGTCTTGAGGGCACCGCGCCGGGCACCGAAGGCTACTGGTTTAAGATTACCTACGGGGAGCAAACCGGCTGGGTGTGCGGCAAGTACGCCGACTGGGCCTTCAACATGCAGCCCAACTGGTTTGAACAGGACGACTGCCGCTACCTGCTCCAGTTCCTGGCCCTGTCCGGGCCTTCGGGGGTAACCGTCAACGACCTCCGGGCCGTTCTCCAGGGCAAAGGCATCCTGGACGGCACCGAAACTGCCTTCTACCAGGCCAGTCAGGAACACGGCATCAACGAGATTTTCCTCACCTCCCTGGCCCTGCACGAAACCGGCAACGGGACCAGCCTGCTGGCCAACGGCATCCTCTTTGATCCCGAAGACGGCCGGGAACCCCGGGTGGTGTACAACATGTTCGGCATTGGCGCAAAGGACAGCAACCCCATTTACCTGGGCGCCCAGTACGCCTACAACCAGGGCTGGTTTACCCCCGAGGCAGCCATCATCGGCGGCGCCAAGTTTGCCGGCGAAAAATACGTCAACCACCCCACTTACCGGCAGGACACCCTGTACAAGATGCGCTGGAATCCCCAGACGCCCGGCACCCACCAGTACGCCACCGACATCGGCTGGGCCATCAAGCAGACCAAGTTTATCCGCAACATCTACCTCCTGGTGGAGATGTATCACCTGAAGTTCGACGTTCCCGTCTACGAAGAATAAAACAAGCCCCTGCGGCGGCAGGGGCCGGCAAAGCAAAAAGCGGGGCATGCCCACAGGGCATCCCCGCTTTTGCGTGCCCGAAAAGACCTACCTCGGTATTACCCGGGCGTAGTAATCGGTTTCCAGAATTTTGGCCGAGGCATAGAACTTGGCGGCCACGACGGCACACATCTCTTCAACATAGCCGGGCTCTACGGTTTGGCCGGGAGCGCCGTAGAATTTGCCGGTGTTGACATCATACCTGCCCTTGTCGGTGATGAAGCTGCCGTCGGCAAAGATGACCAGAGGCGGCGCATCGGAGTGGATGTCCCTGCCCATGAGGAGGCGGGAATCGAACTCCAGCCCCAGCAGGTTGGACAGGGTGGGAATGATGTCCAGGCTGGAACAGGGTTCGTCGATGGTGATGGGCTCCATGCCCTTGGTCCAAAGGATAAAGGCGTTGCGGTACAGGTCGAAGTTGTTGTCTATGGGGTGACCGGCCAGTTCCTCGATGGCCGACTTTTCCAGCCCGTAGGGGTAGTGGTCGGAACTGATGGCGATGAGGGTGCGGTCGGCCACGCCGGCAGCTTCCAGCTGTTCCAGCAAGTATTCCAGGGCACGGTCCAGTTCAATCTGGGTGGCCAGGTAGGCCTTGGCTGCCGTGGAATAGGGCAGGTGTTCCACCAGCTTCCTGTTCTTCATGGCCATTTGGTTGCCAAAAAAGTTGTAGTGCAGGTGCCCGCTGACGGTCATGTAATAGGCGTGGAACTGGTGGTCGCCGATGTACTCGGGAACGGTCTTCTGCATCATTTCCAGGTCAGAACGGGGCCAGGCATCGGCCATTTTCAGGCCGTTGCCGATGCCCTTGTACTCGTAGCCCATGTTGGGGTGGGACAGGTGCCTGCGGTAATAGGTATAGGTATGGTTGTGGTACGCCACCGTCTGGTAACCCAGGCGGCGCAACTGGTTGCCCATGACCAGGGGCATGTAATTTTTGGCCGACTCTTTAAAGCTCCACACCCCCGACTTGGGGATGAGGCCCGTGCAGGCGACGTATTCGCCGTCGGAAGTGCTGACCTCCCACAGCGGCGTATAGAAGTTGGTAAACTTGTATCCTTCCTGGACCATCCTGTACAGCGTCGGAGTGATGTCCTCGCGTACGGCCAGGTGGGAAAAACCCTCGGCAGTGATGAGGATGAGGTTGTAGCCCTGGTATTTGCCGGTGTAGGCGTTTTTGGCGCTGGGCTTGAGGCTGGCAAAATAGCGGTGCAGTATGCGGATTTCTTCGTCCTCTTCGCTCTCGGCCAGGGCGGCGAAGTCGATGTTCAGGGTGTTGTACTCCACCGGCTTATCCTCTTCTTCGGGAACCGGCACCCAGGCAGGCGCATCGTCGGGGGGCGGCTGTATGGAAGCGTTCCACCCGAAGAGCAGGCGCTGGACATCCAGGCGCATGGTGGTAATAAGGCCCAGCCTCTCCACCGATTGCCGGGGCACGGGGCGCTGGTAGTACAGGGCGTAAGCCGAAGCCGGCCCTTTGTCGCCGGCATGCACAGCAGCCACACCGCCGCCGTAAAACATCAGGACGGCGACGACCAGGATGCCCCGCCACGCCCAGGTCGTGGGCGCAAAGTTAAGCCGCCGGCGGAGGACAATGGCCGCAATCACCGGCAAGAAAAGCAACAAGAGAATAACCGGCCGGGACACGATGCCCAGCAAAGCCTCCCGCCAGAACTGGAAGACCTGAGAGGCGTTGGCGGCAGAATAAACGGTGTAAAACGTGGTAAAGATTTGGTAGTAAACCAATTGCGAAGCAAAGAGGGTGCTCATGAGGACCAGCACCGCCACCGCCAGCACCCGGTTAACCCGGGGCGAAAAGGCGGTACATAGGAGAAAGAAAACCACCGCCAGCATGGAGGCAAAGAAGGCGGCGATGAAAAAATCGCCGGCAAAAATATAACCGCCCACGGTGGCGAAGCGAAAGACCAGCTCCAGGTAAATGAGGGAAAGGGCAAAGTACAGGAGCAAAGTCCAGTTTTTGAGTTTGTTCATTAGATCATCACCTTCTTCAACGCTGGAATAGCCGGGCCGACATCATAATCTCTTCTGATATATGCCCTAAGGCCTCACGTCGTTACTGCTTTATTCGAGAAAAAACGGCGTTTTTCCTGCCTGGCTTCCAGGATGTTTTTGCCGCTTCCGGCAGGCACATACACATCCCGGAGCAACGCCGGGGCGGCGAAAACGCCCTGGTAAAACCGACAGACAGCCGGTGTTTCAGCTTAGAGGACATTGCTCAAAAATTCCCGGGTCGCCGGGTGCCTGGGGTGCTTGAGGATTTCCCCGGGCACGCCTTCTTCAACGATTATACCATCATGCATGAAGATTATCCTGTCCCCCGCTTCCCGGGCAAAAGCCATCTCATGGGTGACGACAATCATGGTCATGCCCTCGGCGGCCAGTTCCTTCATAACGTTGAGAACTTCGCTGGTCATGCCGGGATCGAGAGCGGATGTTACTTCGTCAAAGAGCATGACCTTGGGCCGCATGGCCAATGCCCTGGCAATGGCTACACGCTGTTGCTGGCCGCCGGAAAGCTGATGAGGCCAGGAACGGGCCTTGTCTGCCAGCCCCACCTTGTCCAGCAGTTCCATGGCCAGTGCTTCGGCCTCTTTCCGGGTCATGCCCTTTACACGCATTGGGGCCAGGGTGATATTGTCTATGGCCCGCATGTGGGGAAAGAGATTAAACTGCTGGAACACCATGCCCGTGTCCCTGCGCACACGGTGTTTTACCACATCCTTGCTGGTAACCTCAACGCCGTCAATAAAGATCTGGCCGGAATCGGGTTCCTCCAAGAGGTTGACGCAGCGAAGCAAAGTACTCTTGCCGGAGCCGCTGGCCCCAATAAGCACCACAACCTCACCTTTAGCCACCGACACCGACACGCCTTTCAGCACCTGATTGGCGCCGAAAGACTTTTTCAGATTCACTATCCTGATCATAGGGTCCCAGCCTCCTCTCCAGCCGAGCCAAGAGCAACGACAAAATATAAGTTATGGCAAAGTACACTATGGCTATGCCAATGTACATGGTAAAGTACTCATACGTGCGTGAAGCGATGAGGGTAGCCCGATATGTCAGTTCGGCAACGCCAATGTAGCTTACCAAAGATGAATCCTTGGTCAAAGTCACCATTTCATTGCCCATGGACGGGATTACCCGGCGAAATGCCTGAGGAAATACAATGTGCCGAAATACCTGAAAAGGAGTCAGCCCCAGAGACAGGCCAGCCTGGGTTTGGCCGATATCGATGGACTGGATACCGCCGCGGAACACTTCCCCCATGTAAGCGCCGCTGTTCAGACTTAGCGCGACAATACCTGAAGCCAGTGCAGGCAGGGTCAAACCGAATTCCGTCAAACCGTAGTGGACAATCATGATTTGTACAATCATCGGCGTGCCGCGGACAAAGGCCACATAAGCGCCTGCTATGCTCTTGAACAATTTAACTTTGGAAAGGCGTGCGCAGGCAATGATGATCCCCAGACAGATGCCGGCAGTAACTGAACTTGCACTGACCAACAAAGACAGCTTTGCGCCCTCCAGCAGTTTTGGCATGGAATTAATGATGAGGTTAATAGAAGATTGCGCAGTTAGAAATGGCAGTACGATGCGTACAGGAAATAGTTTGAACAACAGTAAGAGTGGTGTCATCGGGTTGCCGCCTTACTCTCCAAACCACTTCTTAAAGATGGCATCGTAATCCCCGTTGTCCTTCATCTTGGCCAGCGCAGAATTGATTTTGTCCATGAGTTCGGTATTGCCTTTCTTAACGGCGATACCATACTGCTCGTTGGTGAAGGGTTGGCCCAATATCTTCATGCCGCCCAGGTGCCTGATGTAATTTTCAGCCACCGGCTTGTCGATAATGACCACATCGGCACGGTTGCTTTTCAGTTCCATGAAGGCCTCATTGGCCCGCTTTAATTGCTTGATATTGGGATGATCGGCATTGCCGTAGATATCTTCAGCAGCAAAAGAGCCTGTGGTCCCCATCTGGACAGCTATAATCAATCCTTGCTCGGCAATATTGTCCACAGTAATATCCCGGTCTTCGTCCTCCCGGACCACCAGGCACTGGTAAGCGTCAAAGTAAGGCTCACTGAACAGCACCTTTTCCGCCCGCTCCTCATCGATAGTCATGGCGGCAATGACGATGTCAATCTTATCGGTGGACAACTCCTCAATCAGGACGTGAAAATCCATGTGCACGATTTCCAGTTCCCACTCATTGTATTCAGCTATTTTCTTGATTAAATCGATGTCAAAACCTACGATGTTGTCGTTTTCATCTGTGGTTTCAAAGGGCGGAAATGTGGCTTCGGTCCCCACTCGCAGCACTTCCTGCTTGCTCCCGCCGCAGCCGGCAAGGGCAGCGCACACCAGCAAGATAACACCCAACAGAGCAAAACCTTTAGCCATCCTCACAGGTAGTCACCCCTTTTTATAATTTAATAATTATATACAAACCGTCACTGGAATAAAGTACTAAACCAGTAAAGGTTGTATGTGCAATACAATTCTCCACTTACGACAAATATCCTTTTCCCTGTTAAAAAAGTACAGAGGCGAACTTAAGCTGCCCCGGTCTGCTCTATTGGGCAAGATACTTGTAGAGAAAAATGCCCGCCAATATAACAGGCTGATGGATCAGGTAAATCCACAGGGAATTTTTGCTGATCCAGGTTATTACCGGGTTTTCCCAGCTGAATTTAAACAGGCTGCGCCCTTTATGATAATACAGTTTGTAGGCAATCATTCCCATTATAAATACGGCCAGGTACGGAAACAAGGGAAAATAGTCAATGGTTCTGAAACCGGGATAGGTAATGCCCAGGGGCAGCAGCCACCCGGTTTGCCCCTTGATTCGCCCGATGCGGGGGGCAAGGCCGAGAATCCCCGCCGCCAGGGCAAGCAACTGCCAGACTTCAAGCCTTTTTAGCAGGAAATGCAACAGCATGCACACCCCCAAAAAGTGGAGGATGCCAAAGCGCACATACTGGTCCCCCAGCGCCAGGTACGTGGACAGGGAAATGCCGGCGGCAAAGCCCAGCAACCGAAGGGCGTTAAACAGGGGCTTGCGGCTGAACCCGGTGCTGACCCCCGACACAAAGATAAACAGCAAGTACGTCCTGGTATAAACACGCCAAAAAGGGGTATTCAGGTCGATGGCGACGCCGAGAAATTCATTGAGATCGTAGAGGAAATGGTAAATAATCATCAGGAGGATGGCAATACCCCGCACAAAATCTATTTCCCAGATCCGTTCCCTGCGCACTTTTCTCCCCCCTGCTCTCCCCTGCTTTCCCGTTCCAGGGCCAGGCCCAGCTCCCGCACCGAGGGAAAGACGTAGTCGGGACGGTCCGGAGTACCGGCCAGGTCCTCCGCCCGGGTCTCACCGCTCAGCACGAGGACGGACACCAGCCCCGCCCGCCGGGCCATGGCCACGTCGGTGTAAAGGCGGTCGCCCACCATGGCCGAATACCCTGGCGGGGTCTGGGTCAGGGCCAGCGCCGCCTCGATGATTTCGGCGTTGGGTTTGCCGATGACCTTGGGCCTGTGCCCGGTGGAAGCCTCGATGAAGGCGATGATGGCCCCGGCGTCGGGCATGTAGCGCCCGCCGGGCAGCGGGCAGTTGAAATCGGGGTGGGTGGCGATGTACCCCACCCCCTGGCGGATCAAATCGCAGGCGTCCCACAGCTTTTGGTACGTCAGGGTGGTGTCAAAGCCCAGCACCACCCAGTCGGGCTGCCCGGCCTTGTCCACCAGCGCAAAACCGTGTTGGACAAACTCCCGGGCCAAATCTTCGGTGCCCAGCAGAAAGATGCGGGCGCCGGGCTGGCGGGCTTTGAGGTACAGGGCGGTGGCCTCGCCTGAGGTCATGACCTGGCCGGGTTCGACGGCAATGCCCAGCCGGGTCAGTTTGTCTACATAGGCCGCCTTGCTGCGGGAAGAATTGTTGGTGAGGAAACAATAGCGCCGGCCCAGGCGGCGCAAGGCATCGATGAACTCCCGGGCGCCGGGGATGAGGCGGTCGCCCAGGTAAACGGTGCCGTCCAAATCCAGCAAAAAACAGCGAATTTCCGCTAACGGACGCATTCTTCTCCCTCCAATGCATGAACTATTCGCCGCCGAGGGGTGAAAACCTGCCTGAAGCGCCAAAACGCCCGCCTGCATACATGGAAACCCGGAAAAACACACATGCTACTCCTGATAGGAGGATGGAAAGTGAATAACCTGAGTTTGCGTACCCTCATCATGGCGGGCATCGGCGGCGTGGCCTGGTCGCTGGAAAAAGGCTTGGATGCGGTGGAGCAACTGGCCGCCAGGGGCGAGCAGGCAGTCAACCGGGGCATGGAGCTGAACCGGGAACTGCGGAACAGGTTTGCGCCCCCGGGCCGCGCTCAAATCGATGATGCAGTCCGGGCCGCCATCGCCGCCGTCAATCCCGCCAGCAAGCAGGAAGTGCAGGATTTGGAAGCCAGAATCAGCCGGCTGGAAAAACAGCTGCTCTGAACATGAAGAACCAAAGCCCCCGCCAGCGCCTGCAACAAATTATCGGCGTCCTGGCCAAGTACGGGCTCAAACAAGGCGTGGCCAACCCCGCCGCCCTACGCCGGGCCCTGGAAGAACTGGGGCCCACCTTTGTTAAGATTGCCCAAATCCTTTCCACCCGGCCCGACATCCTCCCGGAACCCTGGCGGGAAGAGCTGGCCAAACTGCAGGACGATGTCAGGCCAGAGCCCTTTGACGTCATCCGGGCAACGGTGGAAGCGGAACTGGGCGGGGAACTGGGCAATTTTTTTGCCTTCTTTTCTCCCCAGCCCATGGCCTCGGCTTCTATTGCCCAGGTGCACCTGGCCCGCCTGCTGGACGGCTCGCCGGTAGTGGTCAAGGTCAAGCGCCCCGACATCGAGCAGATGATTTTCAACGACCTCAAGCTGCTGAAGCAACTGGCCCGCCTGGGCCGCTTCTTTCCCCAGACCAGCGTGTGGAACCCGGCGGACGTGGCCGACGAACTGCAGCAGGCTCTGGAGCTGGAACTGGACTTTCAGCACGAGGCCGACAACATCCGGCGCTTCCGCCTGGGCCACGCCGGCATCCGCTACATCGCCATTCCCCGGGTGTACCCCCGCTTTTCCGGCCGCCACGTCCTGGTCATGGAATATATCCGCGGCATCAAGGTATCGGACCGGGCTGCCCTGATTGCTGCGGGCTATGACCCCGAAGAAATCTGCGCCAAAATAGTCTGCAATTTTATGCACCAAGTACTTGACCTGGGCTTTTTCCATGCCGACCTGCATCCCGGCAACGTCCTCATCAGCGCCAATAAGATTGCCTACCTGGATTTCGGCCTGGTGGGCAACCTCAGCCCGCGCATGAAAAAGCACTTCGGCAACCTGCTGACAGGTATCGTCGAAGGCGACCCCGAAAAAATCGTCGCCTCCATAATTCACATGGGCATAAAAAAAGGCAGGCTGGAGCGCAGTCTGCTCTACACCGAGATCGAGCACCTCTACAACAACTATATTTCCGCTTCAATCTGCGACCTGGACATCCCCCACCTGGCGGAGGAAATCTTTCGCATTTGCCGCCAGAGCCGGCTGGCCTTTCCCCGGGACATCGCCCTGTTTATCAAGGGCGTCCTGGTGCTGGAAGGCCTGGTCCACAGCCTGGCCCCGGACATGGAGCTGGTGGAGCTCATGGCGCCGTACATCCGTTCCCGCTTCCTCGGCGCCCGGAGCATCCGCCAGGAGTTGCGCCAGTATGCCGGCAGCCTGCAGCGGGCAACCCGGTCGGGCCTGCGCATCCCCGACAAGCTGCTGGAGGTGCTGAACAAGCTGGCGGCGGGCCGGGCCGTCCTGCAACTGGAGGCCCGGCACTGGCAGGAGGCAACGGCCGACTTCAAAAAGTCCGTCAACCGCGTCGTCTTCGCCATGATCGCCTCGGCCCTTATCATCGGTTCCTCTCTGGTCATTGCCGTGGACGCAGGGCCCAAGGTATTTTCCATTTCCATCCTCGGCCTGGCAGGCTACCTGAGCGCCGCCGTCATGGGTTTGTGGCTGCTGATCTCCATTTTGCGCTCGGGGAAAATTTAACTTCCTGGAAAAAGCAGGGAATGCACCCGGCTCCGGAGAATATGTCAGAGAAGCGCGCAGCACAAACTGCAAGGGAGAGGATAACCATGAAATACTTTGTACGTCTTAACAAAAAGGGCATTGCCGCGCTGCCTGACAACAAGCCCGGGGTGTACATCATCCGCAACAACAACGGCACCAATATGTACACCGGCATTGCCAAGCGCAACCAGGTCCGCGAAACCCTGGCCAGCCACCTCTATGGCGGTGAAAACTATATTCCCGGCGCGCGCGTAAGTTTTCAGCAGTTCAACAACCTCACCGAGGCCAACGCCAGGCTCAAGGCCATCCTGGACCGGGACAAGCCCAAGTACAACAATTTATAAGCACAGCCGGCCCGGCAACAGCGCCGGCTTTTTCATCCCCTGCCGCCCAGGAATTTGGCCAGCCGGCGGGCAGAAAACGCCGCCAGGGCCAGCCCGGCCAGGATGGCGGCCACCGTCTGGCCGGGGTTGTACCACCAGCGGATGCGCAGCCACAGGCCGGGAAAGCGCAGCAGGTCGCGCCAGCCCCAGCTTTCCCTTTCCCCCACCGCCAGGGTATATTTGCCCCCCGTTCCAGGCGGGTGGTATACCGCCAGTTGCCACTCCCCCGCCGGCAAATGGCGCCGTACTTTGGGGCCCATGCGGTAACTGGTCTGGGTAAAGGGCTCAAAGAATTTTCCCCCGTCCCGCCACTCCTCCGCCTCTGCGCCGAGACCCGGGGGCACGGCGACGGGAATTTCCGGGCCGGGGTCGGGCAGTCCGGGGCCGATCAGCACCAGGACGGGGCGAAAGTCCTTGCTGCGGGAACGGGCGGGCACCATAAGCTGGCAAGCGAACTCCATGCCCTGCCGGGGCACGCTGAAGCGAAAATAGTCCACCTGCCCCGCCCCCAGTTCCCGGTAAATTGCCAAGGAAATGGCCGGGTCGGGGATGTCATAGGGCTCCCGGGCCTGGGGAAATACCGGCCGGTGGGCACACACCGGTCCCCCCAGGAGGAGCAAAATGCCGGCGCTGAGAAGTATCAGTGTCATGGTCGCCTCCTGTGCAGAATTTTAGCCCTAGTATCCCCAGAAAATGCCAAAATATAAACGGGCTTCCGGGCCCGTTTCTGTTTTGCCCGGCAGGGATTTGCCCCGCCCGGGCGAAATAAGATGTAATCACCGACGGGAGGTATGCCTATGCTGTACAGACAATTCGGCCGCACCGGCCTGGAAGTATCCGTCCTGGGCTTCGGCTGCATGCGCCTGCCCACCCTGGATGACGGCGGGATCGACGAGCCTGAAGCCATCAGGATGATTCGCCATGCCATCGACAACGGGGTAAACTACATAGACACCGCCTGGCCCTACCACAAGGAAAAAGGCGAACTGCTGGTGGGCAAGGCCCTGCAGGACGGCTACCGGGAAAGGGTGTTCCTGGCCACCAAGTCTCCGGTTTACCTGGTCAAAGAGCCGGCAGACTTCGACAAGTACCTCAACCTGCAGCTGGAGAAACTGCAGACGAAGCACATCGACTTTTACCTGCTGCACGCCCTCAACGGCCAGCGCTGGCAGGACTGCAAGGAACAGCAGGTCTTTGATTTCATCCAAAGAGCCAAGGCAGACGGCCGCATCAAGTACATCGGCTTCTCTTTCCACGACAAGGTCGAAGTCTTCAAGCAGATTATCGACGAGTACGACTGGGACTTCTGCCAAATCCAGCTCAACTACATGAATGAAGAGTACCAGGCCGGGCTGGAAGGCTTGCGCTACGCCGCCGGACGCGGGTTGCCTGTGGTAATTATGGAGCCGCTGCTTGGGGGCAAGCTGGCCCGGGCGGGCAAAGAACTGCAGCGCATTTGGGACAGCGCCCCGGTCAAACGCTCGCCGGCGGCCTGGGCCCTGCGCTGGCTGTGGAACATGCCCGAAGTCACCGTCGTCCTCAGCGGCATGTCCACCATGAACCAGGTGCAGGAAAACCTCAGCATCGCCGGGGAGGCGCTGCCCAATTCCCTCACCCCGGAGGAACTCCAGGTCATTGCCAAGGCCCGGGAGTTTTACCTGTCCCGTATCCAGGTGGACTGCACCGGCTGCGATTACTGCGCCGACTGCCCCAGCCAGGTGCGGATCTCGTCAATCTTTTCGCTGCACAACCAGGCCTACATGTATGAAGACCACGAGACGGCCAGGGCCCATTACCGGCGCCTGATGGAAGCTGAGCGCGACGCTTCCCGCTGCATCCAGTGCGGTCAATGCGAAGGCCTCTGCCCGCAGAACCTGGAAATTCGCCGCCTGCTCCAGGAAATTCACCAGCGTTACAAATTTGCCTGAGGGGGAGCGGTATGCACAGGAGAATCCGCGTTCGTCCCGGCCGCGCCGCCTCTGTGGCCGGCGTCATTGCCGGGGCGGCGATGGTGATCATCGGGCTGACAACAGTTACAAACCTGTTTGGTCTTTTCGGTATTATCTGGACCCTGATCGCTGTGGCCATAACCGTCATGCACGCCATCAACGCCTTCACCGAAAAGGGCATGCCCGTCTACGAAGTAAACGTCGAAGGCGATAACCGGCGGGAAGAGGATTACACCCGGCAACTGCTCCGGCTTAAACAGCTCAAGGACGACGGCATCATTACCGAGACGGAATTTAACATGAAAAAGCAGGAGATCTTGGCCAAAAAATGGTAAGTCCAGGGGAGACCCTGGACTTTGTCATGCAGTTTTTTCTTCCCTGGTGCCCATGCGGGTGGTAAAGGCGCCGCCCACCGCAATCAGGGATGCCACCAGGTTGACCAGGCTGCCCACCCAGGGCAGGCCGGCAGCTATGCCCAGCAGCAGCGCGCCCAGGGCAAGGGCCGCCAGATCGGAACCTGCACCCTTGAACAGCGAACGGCCGATGATCAAGACCAGGGCCGCCTGACCCAGTCTGTTGGCCGCCCACAGCAGCACCGACATCAACAAGGCGACGGGAATCCCGATGATGGTGATAAAGGTGAGCAGGATCAGGGGAATGCCCGCCAGGTACACCAGCAGGCCCAGCAGGGCCATGCGCCCCGGTTTGTGCTCAATGCTGCGCCGCACCCGCTCCACCGGTACGGGGAAGAGGGCAAAGATCAGCAGGGCCAGCAAGATGCCGGAGACCAGGTTGACCCCTTTTAATATCCAGGAAAACTTGAGTATGCCTGCCGGCAGGCGGCGGAAAAACACCGGTAACTGCAGTGCGTCCTGTTCGCCCAAAATATTGACCTTGCTGCCGGTGATGCGGCTGCCATGCCCGGTGGACAAAGTGCCCAAAATGGTAACCACATCGCCCAGCACGCTGCCGGAAGAAGCTATGGTGGTGTTGCCCAGGATGGTGACTACGTTGCCGTAGACGGTGCCTTCAACCCGCACGTTGCCAAAGATAACCACCACATCGCCCTGGACGACCTCATCTTTCTCCACCACCACGTCGCCGGCAATCCGGACAATGGTGCCGATGTTGCCGTTGGCAGCCAGCACCGGGGTAAAGGCAGAGACCGCCAGCACCAGGACCAGAACAAGGAGAAAACGTTTCATCCCTTCACCTCCAATCCTTCACTCATAAGACGCAGGCGGGCGCAAAAAGTCTGCCGCCGGGACACAAAAAAAGAGGCGTCAGCCTCTTTTTTTAGTCGGCAAAGAAATTCATGGGGTTGAGGAGGTTGTCGTAGCGCCGCACCTCCCAGTGCAAATGGGGGCCGGTGCTGAACCCGGTGCTGCCTACCCAGGCAATGACCTGGCCGCGCACCACTTTCTTGCCCACCTGGACGGAACTGTCAATGCGGGAAACATGGGCATACAAGGTGTAATACCCGTCGCTGTGCTCCAGCTCCACGTAGTACCCGTAGGACTTGCTGTACGCCCGGGTACGCACTATGCCGTCGGCGGCGGCATAAATGGGCGTGCCTTTAGGAGCGGCAATGTCCACCCCCCGGTGGGGACCGGTGGGACGCACAACGCCAAATTTCGACGTAATCTTGCCGCTGTTAAGGGGGAAGCGGAACATGCCGGTGGGCCTGGCCGGCCAGTAGCCAATCCCCGTCATTACTTCCTTGGTCTCGGGGGCGCGGGTGACGGTGGAGGAAATTTGCCTGCGCCGCACTTCCTTGCCGTTGACCTTCTCCACCCGGTATACCACCTCTCGCTTGCCGTCGGATCCGGACTTGAGCACGATGTCGTGGCGCACGCTCATGTCGGGATTGGCTGTGTAGCGGACGGGGCGGGGAATGGTCTCGGTGACACGCAGGTCTTCCACGGTTTTTACATGCAGGAGGGCGTTGCTTCTCTCCAGGTTCAGGACCTGTCCCACCTGGATGGTGTCGCCCTTGAGGCCTGGATTGGCCTGCCGCAGCCTTTCCAGAGAGGTGTTGTGCGCGCGGGCGATGCCCAGCAGGGTGTCGCCGCGCTGAACCACGTAGGTCTTTAGTTCAGCCTCGCCGCTCAGGAGAAGGGAGAGAGCTGCGTCTTTTTCCATAACTGAGCGCGGGTCTACCGGCACGCTTTCAATCGTCACTTCTTCCTGAAATTCCGCCGAAACCAGTGTCCGGTTTGAACCTTTGGGCAGGTAGGCAGCCTTGACCGCTTCCAGGACCTCCTCGGCGGCAGAACGGGAATCCAGCAGGGCAACGGGCTCTGCGTCGACGACAATGGCCCAGCCCCGTGCAGTATACGTAGCCATGTCTTCAAGCCGGGCCGCCACCGCAACGGGGGAGGGTTGCAGATTCCACCGGCGCACGCGGAAAGCTTTGACTTCCTCGTTCATGGCCAGGGAGCAACCCCAGTATTCTTCTGCCCGGCACTGGACGGAACTCACTATTGCGCAAAACTCCTCCAGGCTGGCCACATGGCCTATGAGCTCGGAGTCAACGGTCACCGCGTACACCCATTGCGGGCGGCACGCAAGGTAGCCGGCCCCTGCAAAAAAGAAAGTGACGAAAACCAGGGCCAGGACCCAGACAGATTTCCTGAACACGAAAATCTTCCTTTCCTGGGGCAAAATGTCAAATTTCCTGTTAGATTTCGCCGCCGCCGGGGCGTTACCCTTTTATTGGAATATTTTAACTATGCCTGGACCCGGGCCGCCTCCCATTCCCGGCGCAAAAGCCCGTAAACGACGTGGTCGACATAGTGGTCGTACAACCATTCAGCGGCGCGGATTGTGCCCTCCTGCCGGAAGCCCAGGCGCTGCGGAATGGCCCGGCTGCGATGATTCTCCACAGCACAGCGGATTTCCACCCGATTGAGGCCGAGTCCTGCAAAGCAATGGTCGATAACGGCCCGGCAGGCGGCGGTCATCAGACCACGGCCCTGGTACAGGGCTCCCAGCCAGTAGCCCAGCATGGCGGAATGGTTGCGCTGCAAAAACTGGGCGCCCAGCACTCCGGCCAGGTTGCCATCGACCCAGAGGCCCATGTGCATTTCCCGGCCCTCGGCAAACAGCCGCAAAGCCTCTTTAATCCACTGCCGGCTGTCCCGCACCGTAACCATGGCATCGACCCAGGGCAGCCAGCGCCGCAGGTGGGCCCGGTTGGCGTCGATCAACAGCGCCATTTCCTGGGCGTGGCGAGGCTCCAGCAGCGCCAGGCAGGCGTCGTTCTCCAGCGACTTGCAAAACACGGTCATCCTCCTCCCGGTTTCCTCAATTTACCTGTATTGTAACCCATTTGCCTGTGCGGGCAAAGAAAAAAGGCTGATAATCAGCCTGTTATCGTGGTGTGGATGACGCTTTCTGGATTGGCGGCCATCAGGTTGCGATAGTGCAGAAATGTGTGCCGGTCAAAGAGGACAAAGCAAACCCGCCGGACGTTGCGCAGCAACGGAGCAGCCTTGCGCACCGCGCGCAGGGCAATGGCCGCCGCACTTACCGGCGGCGTGCCCAGGGAACCCGAGAACAGGGAGGGAAATGCCACCGAGGTCAAGCCGTGTTCGTCGGCCAGCAACAGCGACTGGAGGTAGCATTTTTCCAGCAGGGCGACAGAACGGTTGCAGGATCCCGCGGGCGGCAGGCAGTGAATGACCTTTTTGTTGGGCAACCGGCAAGCTGAAGTAATAATTGCCTGTCCGGGGTTGAGGGGAGCATGGGCGAGACACTCCTGGTATAATTCGGGTCCGGCCTTGCTGTGAATTGCGCCCGACACCCCGGCGCCCGGGACCAGTCCGGGAGCAGCGGGGTTGACGATGGCGTCCATGTCCGCCTGCGCTGTAATGTTGCCAATGCTGCATTCAATTGTAACACCGTCTACTAAAATGCGCATTTCTGCCCTCCATTAATTGGGATTTGCTATAATATGCGCATGCCCGGTGTTTTTTCTGTCCATGGCCGGCTGTTTTTTCCGCCGCTTTCAGCCGCCGGCGGGCAACTGGGCGAAGGAGATGAGCTGGTAGCCGTACTCCTGCGGGAATGTCTCCCGGGCGTAGGCGCATACCACTGCCAGCTCCCGTTCCCGCTGCCAGGTATAAGCGGAAAGGTTTTCCAGGTCGGCATCCACCATGCCCGGCCGGCAGCGGAATTCTGCGGTTTCGGCCCGGCACTCCCGGAGCAGGCGCTCGAAGTTGGGCCGGGTAGCCCCCCTGCCCTGGAACTGATCGATGAGGGCGCCGGTGGTGACGGCCCCCGCCGCTTTGTACCGCTCCCGGGCGTGGGGCGCCAGGCGCAGGGGCAGTCCCAGCCTGGCGGCAAAGTCCAGCAGCACCGCCAGGATGTTGTCCAGGGCGTGGATGCCCTGATGGCCGTCGACATGGGAGGGCGCGATGCCGGAACGGCACAGGCGGTTATACTGGTTGTACAATTCCCGGGTAATATCCAGCGGGTCGGCCGCCGCCAGCTGTTTCAGATCGCCATGGAACCTGCCCTGGGCGTCCACCAGCGTGGGAACAGAGCGGGGCGGCGTCACGGGGCAGCCCAGGGTGAGGTTGAAGTGCAGGCCGACGCTCAGGCCCGGCAGCCTTTTCGCCAGTTCTGCCGCGTGGTCCCAGCAGGGCATGTTGACCATGGCCGAAGCGCTGGTGACGATGCCCAGGCGAAAACCCCGGGCGATGCCCTTGTTTATGCCGCGGGTGAGGCCAAAGTCGTCGGCGTTGACAATCAGTTTGCGCATCTTCTCCCTCCTTCCTCGCTGTTTCTTTGCGCAAACTGTGCTAGAATAGACAGGGAGGACATGGACCATGAAGCTGAACCGAGATTTTTACGCCCGGCCGGCGCCGGAGGTGGCCCGGGACCTGTTGGGTAAGATTCTTGTCCACGCCGGCCCCGAGGGGCTGTGCTCGGGCCGCATTGTGGAAACAGAAGCCTACACCCAGGACGACCCGGCCTGCCACGCCTACCGGGGCAAAACCAGGCGCAATGCCGTGATGTTCGGCCCGCCGGGGATGGGCTACGTCTACTTTATCTACGGCATGCACTGCTGTTTTAACGCCGTCACAGGCCGGGAAGGGCTGGGCGAAGCGGTGCTGGTGCGCGCCCTGGAGCCCCTGGAAGGCAAGGCCCTGATGGCCGCCCGCCGGGGCGTGGCGGAAGAAAAGCTGTTGTGTTCGGGCCCGGCCCGCCTCTGCCAGGCCCTGGGCATCACCATGGCCCACAACGGCGTCGACCTGACCGGCGACGCCCTCTACATCCTCGACGGACCGGTTTCCGTCCCGGTGGCGACCTCGTCCCGCATTGGCATCAGCAAGGGCCGGGAACTCCCCTACCGCTTTTACATTCCCGGAAACAAATACGTATCGCGCCTTTAGCCCGCGGTTCTTGCCTCCAGGCAGGGAAACAACCGTTCGCCGGCGAAAAAGTCTTTATTACGCTTTGGGAGGTGCGGCATGAAGATACTGCACACCGCCGATGTGCATCTGCACACCGAACATCCCCGGCGCCTGGAAGCCCTGCAGGAGCTGGTCAGTCTGGGCCGGGAAGAGAACATCGACCTGCTGCTCATTGCCGGCGACCTCTTCGACGACCACCAGCAGGCGGAATTGTTGCGGGGAGAAACCCGCAGATTATTCAGTAATTTACCCTATAAAGTCCTGGCTATACCCGGAAACCACGATGAACGGGCATTTTCTCAGGACAGCTTTTGGGGCGCGGACTTTTCCGCCCTTACCCAACAGCCTTGTTCCGTCCAGGATTTCGGCGCCTGGCGCATTGTGGCAGTGCCCTATACCACCGGCAGCTTCGCCTCCCTGGCCCCGACCCTCAAGGAAAAGGCCGTCCCCGGCAAGACGAATGTCCTCCTGCTGCACTGCTCCTGGTCGCTGCCCCATTACACCGGTGAAGACTACGGCGGGGAGGACCTGCGCTACCTGCCCGTCACCGAAGAAACGCTGACCGGGCTGGGCTACGACTACATCCTGGCGGGGCATTTCCACGCCACGTACAAGCAACGCCGGTTGCCCTGCGGCGCCGTGTTCGTCTACCCCGGTTCGCCTGTCTCGGTAACGGCGCGCGAACAGGGTCCCCGCGCCGTCAACCTGGTGGATCAGGAGGGGTGCCGCCCCCTGTCCCTCAACACCTGGTACTTCCAAACCGCAGATTTCCAACTCACCCCAGGCAACACCCGGGAGGTGCTCAGGCAGGTGGAGCAAACCCTGGCCGAGCATTCCCCGCATAATTGCCAGCTGACCATCAACATAAGCGGGTTCATCGACGAGGCGGAAACAGAGTTTCAGGCCAGGTTGGAGGCCATGGTGGCCGGGCGCGCAAACACCGAGCTTAAGCCCTTGTACCTCAGCGTCCGCCACATCCTGGACAACCCCCTGTACCAGCGCTTCAGCCAATACCTGGAGCAGGAGTCCGATCCCGAGCTGCGCCGGCGCATGGAAGCCATGGCACTGGAGGCCTTGAGCCAGCTCTTTGCGGAGGGAAGATGATGGAAATCAGAGAAATCGCCATCGACCACTACGGACCCCTCAGGGACGCCCGGCACCGGCCCCGGCCGGGCCTGCAGATTTTTTTCGGGCCCAATGAAAGCGGCAAAACCCTGCTCATCGACGCCATCCTCAAGCTGATGCTGGGCAGCCGCATCAAAGACTTTGCCGGCCTGGACCGTGTGCCTGAAATGCCCAGGGGCCGGATTGCCCTGGCCGCCGACGGCCGGGAACACATCCTGGACGGCGACACCCTGCTGGACAAGGTCGTCGCCCTGGACAACAGCCACCTGCGCAACATCTTCGTCATCCGCAACAAGGACCTGAACATATCCGACCAGGCCGGTTACCTGCGCCGGGTCAGCGACGAGCTGACGGGCATGGAAACCTGGCGCATCGACCGCCTCAAGGCTGTCGTGCAAAAAATGGGCCGCCTCACCAACCCCTCTTCTGCGGCCCGGCTGTCCAAAAGCGCCGACTTTAACCACATCGGGGAACACGCGGAGGTTGCCGGGAGGCTGGCAGAGGAAATCCGGGACTACCTTGAGCAGGCCCGGGACAAGGAACTGGACGCCCTGGAGGTGCGCCTGGAGGACAACCGCCATCAGTTGAAACAGCTGGCGGAAGAAATCCGGGTCCAGGAACAAGCCCGGAAATACCAGGAATACACCGAGCTGGTTGCCGCAGTGGCTGAATACGAAACAAAGACCGCCGAGGCCCGCGACCTGCAGGAATTCACCCACAGCAAACTCCTGGAGCTGCAGCATCTGGACAGCACTGCCCGCCACCACCGGCAGGCCGCCGCCAATAACCGGGAAAAACTCGCCGCCCTCAACGAAGAACTGGCAACGGCCAAAGACAGGCTGGCCGCGACCAAAGCCCAGCTGGCGCCGCTGGCAAAGCTGAAACCCGACCTGGAACGCCTGCAACAGCGCATGCAACTGGCTGCCGAGCAGTCCCCGGCTCCCGCCGGCCAGCTCAAGGCTTTTGGCTATGCGCTCACAGCCCTCACACCCCTGACGGCCCTGGTCCTGGTGCTGGCCGCTATGGGCAAGCTCCCCGGCGCCCTGCTTTACACCCCATACTTTTTCCTTTTACTGACATTGATTGTGCTCTACGCCGTGGCAAAGGCCCTGCACGCCCAGCGCCGCCACCAGGCCCTGCTCCAGGAAGGTGCGGCGGCAGGCATAATGGCCAGCACCCTGCAGGAGCTGGCGGCGGCGGTAACCAGGGAAAAGGACAACCTGGAAGCCAAAAACGCCCTGTTGCAAAACCTGGAAAACGAAGTCCACAGGCTGGAAGAGCGCGTCAAAGACCTGGAAGCGGCCATTGCCAATGACCGCAAGGAAGCAGACCAAGCTGCTGAGCAACTGGCTCAGGAGCTGCGGCGCCTGGGAGCCGATGATCTGGAGCAGTTCGCCCGGCTGGCCGACGAACACGGCCGGATTCAGGCAACGCGCCAGGAACTGGGCCAGCGCCTGGAAAAAGCCTTTGGCACCGCTCCCGGCGAGTCCGGAGACTGGCGCCGGCTGCTGGAGCAGCTGCCCCTTCCCCGGGACCCCGGCGTTGACTACGACAAGGCCAAACTGGAGGAGCTGCGCGCGCGCCGGGACGAAATCCAAAGCGAAACTGATGAGCTCGAAAAGGCGCTGAGGCAACACCAAAGCGCCCTGGACCGGTTTGCCGACGCCTGTCAGGCGCTGCCCCTGGCCGAAGAAACGGGCCGCTCCCTGCCGGCTTTTTTTGCCAACCTGGAAATGCTGGAGCACGCCTGCTATATCCTGGAACAGTTTGCCCGGTCGGTGCGCGCCCGCTTCGACACCGCCCGCCAGGTCATCGGCATCCTGGAAAAGCTGGAGCAGGAAGAACACAAAAAAATGGCCCGGCTGGTGGGAGACGACAGCCCGGTGCAGGACTATTTCCGCCGCGTTACCGGGGGGCGCTACACCCGCGTCGTCCTGGACGACCAGCTGAACATACAAGTGCACAGCAAAGACGGCCTCGTCCTGCCGGCCACGTCCCTGAGCCAGGGCACCTACGATCAGCTGTACATGGCCCTGCGCCTGTCCCTGGCCCACGACATCCTGGGCGGCCGGCCCGGCTTCTTTATCCTCGACGACGCCTTCCTCTGCTCCGACACCCGCCGCCTGGACAGGCTGCTGGCAGTGATGGCGGAGCATGCCCAACGGGGCTGGCAAATTCTCTACTTCACCGTGGACGAGCGCATGGTGAAGGCCGCTGCCCGGTATACCGAAAACCCCATCTGCCACCTCCCGCCCCTGACTGCGGAGATGGCGGAGCAGTGATGTTGCGCCGGCAACAAATCAGGCAGAAATTGCAGTACACCCGGGCGAACCCCCTGGGTCTCGCCCTGGTAATAAATAAATCACTTTACACAGGAGGTAAGGTCTATGGGAAAAGTCAAGATCTTCAGTGACAGCACATGCGATTTATCCCCCGAACTCGTCGCACAGTACGACATCGGAGTCGTGCCGGTATACGTCCGCTTTGGCGACCAGGTATACCGGGACGGCATCGACCTCACCGTGGAGGAACTGTACCAAAAGGTCGATGAACTGGGCGAATTGCCAGCAACGGCAGCCCCCTCTCCCGGCGACTTTGTCCAGGCCTTTAAGCCGTACATCGATGACGGGCTGGACATCGTCTTCGTCGGGATATCCTCGGACCTCTCGGCCATCCTGAACAATGCCCGCCTGGCCGCCCAGGAATTTCCGGAGGGCCGCGTGCACATAGCGGACGGCCGCAACCTCTCCACCGGCACCGGCATCCTGGTCTTAAAGGCCGCCGACTTTGCCGCCCAGGGCATGGATGCCAGGACCATTGCCGAAAAGATTGAAGCGCTGGCGCCCAAGGTAGAAACCGAGTTCATCGTCGACACCCTGGATTACCTGCACAAGGGCGGGCGCTGCACCGGCCTCACCCGCCTGGTGGGCAGCATGCTGAAAATCCGGCCGTCCCTCAAGGTTATCGGCGGCAAGTTGTACCCCAACCAGAAGTTCCGGGGCACCAGGCAAAAAGCTCTCAACGGGCTGCTCAATACCGTCCTGGCTGTCAAAGATGAAATTGACCCGGAGCGGATCTTCATCACCCACTCTGTCAGCGATGACGGGCCCTACCTTAAAGAGGAACTCCTCAAGCACATCGACGCTAAGGAAATCCTCATTACCCAGGCAGGCTGCGTAATTTCCAGCCACTGCGGTCGCAATACTATCGGTATTATTTATATGAAAAAATAGAGAGCTCCCCAGGAGCTCTCTGTTTTTAGGCAGATTTTTACTCTGCATATGAACCGGCACCCGACACGGGCAGACATAAACTCAATGAAATCTTGGTCGCGCTGCCTTCTGCCCTTTGGCGCAAAGTATACAAAACGATAAGAGGCGCCAGAACGGGAACAAACACCAGCCTCGTTTTAAACGTGAGCAACCATAAAGAATGTCTTTGTTCAGTGCCCTGGCTTGTCTGTCCAGTGCGGAAATCAGATCTTCAGGCGAGCCGTTATACACGAAACGCATTTGCCCACCTCCATCACCGCTATGTACCGGATGCGCTATTTCTTTGGAAAAAAAAACAAGCCTAAGCTTGCAGGCTTTGTGAAATGGTGGAGGCGGCGGGAGTCGAACCCGCGTCCGAAGGTTAAACAACAGCAGTCTCTCCGAGCGCAGTCCCTGTTTTGCTTCTCGCCCTCGACAGCTCCCAGGGACAGGATCTGCCTCAGACCAGCCTCCTTGCAGTTTCCCGGCGGCAGCGGAGGCGTGTGCCGGCGGTAGCCTGCATTAGCGACGCCCTGTTCAATTCCCGCAGGCAGGGAATTGAGAGGACGGCTGCTTAGTTAATTAAGCAGCGTAAGCGTAGTTGTTGTCGGCAGTTATTAGCCGTTTCCAGTTTTTAACGGGGCCCGGCCCCCGGCTCGCTACTCCTGTCATTTCAAACCCCCGTCGAAACCATTACGCCCCCAGGTTGCGAGAGCCTGAAATTCAGGCACAGTTATTATAGCATCTTCAACGTTAAATATCAATTTTACGTGGTTTTTTGGTAAATTTTAGGAATAATTTACAGCCTTTCCGCCTATCCTATGACAGGAGGAAAGGCTTATGTTTCGCGAAATTTTGCTGAACAACTTGTTTGTGTTGTTAATTTATGCCAGCGCCGGACTGGTGGTGCGGCATTTAACCGGAAGCCGGCTGGGCGCGATGGCGCCCTGGCTGGTTTTTGGCGCCCACCTGGTACAGATTGGGGTGCGCGTGCTGAACGCCTGCCAGGCACTGGGAACCCTCCCCTGCCTGGCGCTGCTCCTGCCCCACGCCTGGATCGAACTGAGCGGGTTCAGCCTGGGCTGCTGGGCCGGCAACCGCCTGTACCGGGGCCAGCTCCCGCTGCGCCAGCTGGCGGCCGCGGCAGTATTGATTGCAGTGGCGGCATACACCGAAGCCTATATAACGCCCTTCCCGTTTGGACACTGGCTCAAATAGCACACGACCCGTCGGCCGCAGCCGACGGGTCAACTGCATCCGGACGCTGGTCCGGAGCAGTGCCTAGACCATTATATTCGACGGGGGTGCAAATATTTCCTCTTTTTTATTTCTTTATGCCCCGGCCCCAGAAGATTTTTTCGGGATAGGGTTTGAAACCGATGCCCATGGACAGGTTTTTGGAGGCGGTGTTGCTGTCCACTATGTGGATGAGGGGCGTCCATCCCCGGGCCAGCACCTTTTTGACCAGGTCCAGGGCCAGCTTGCGCCCCAGCCCCCGGCGGCGGTACGGCTCCAGCACCCGCAGGGAACCCAGGTTGACCATGTCGTCCACCCGGTCGTAGCACACCGCCCAGCCCGCCAGCTGGCCGTCGATGCGCACGGCGCTGCTGGGGAGCTCGGCCAGGATGCGCCGGAAGAATTCGAGGCTGCCCTCATGCCTGTAAGTCCAGTGCGCGTCGACAAACTCGGCGTCGGCCACGGTGAGGCTGTCCAGTTCTTCTGCCTCAGGACCCGAAAACTGCCCGGGGGCCAGGGTGTAGGCAGTGGTGTCTTCCTCGCGGTGAATTTCGGCAAAATGCTTTTCCAGCACGGGCAGATATTTTACCGGCACGGCAAACAAACTGTATTCACCCGGTTCCAGGTCAGCGAGAAACCGGTCCAGTTCCCCTTCCTCCCCGAACAGGTGCAGGCCGTAGTCCAGCAACATCACCGCCCGCTCCCCCGCCCACAGCCGGGCCCGCGGAGAGAGGGGCTCGCAAAAGAGCCGGCTCATGAGCTTGTAGGACAAGATGGCGTCTTCCTTGAGCAATGCATACAGTCTTGCAAAATCCACGTACATGCTGTTTCCCTCCCTGGTTCCAAGGCTGGCATAGCCCGGATATTGCTTTCGGCCCCGCAATCAGGCATACTCGATAAGGAATCCTTTGTGAGGAGAGATGGACAAATGCCTAAGACTGCTCCCTACTTCGCCGCCCTGGGATATGCCACCCTTTTCGGCTTTTCCTTTATGTTCACCCGCAGCGCCCTGGCCCACATCGGTCCGTTCCACCTGCTGGGGCTGCGGTTTGCCCTGGCGGCGTTTCTCCTCGGCGCCCTGCAGCTCATGGGGATTATAAAAATAAACCTTGCCTGGGCCGATTACAAGAAACTCCTGCCCCTGGCCTTCTTCCAGCCCCTGCTGTATTTTGCTGCCGAAACCCTGGGCGTGCAGCTGACTTCCTCATCCTATGCCGGAATGATGATAGCCATCATCCCCATATTTGTCACCATTTTGGCCCGCATTGTCCTCAATGAGAGGCCCCGCCCCCTGCAATACCCCTTTATATTCGTTTCGGTGGGGGGCGTGCTCTTTATCATGGCCATGCAAAACCGGACCGGCCTGGAAGCCGGCGGCCTGGGCAGCATTCTGCTGCTGGGCGCAGTCTTGTCGGCGGCCCTGTACAACATCGCTTCCCGCCAGGCTTCCCGGCGCTACTCCCCCCTGGCCATCACCTGGGTGATGATGCTGACCGGGGCAATTGCCTTCAATGCCGTGGCACTGTTGCTTGCTCCCGGCGGCGCCGGGCAATACTTGGCGTCCCTGGGCGCCGTGTGGCCGGCGGTGCTCTACCTGGGCGCCCTGTCTTCGGTGGCCGCCTTTTTCCTCATCAATTACTCCCTGTCCCAATTAACCGCAACCCAGGCGGCGGTGTTTTCCAATTTGACCACCATCATCTCCATCGCCGCCGGCACTCTGTTTCTGCACGAGCCCTTTCGCTGGTACCACGCCGTCGGCGCCGCCGCCATCCTCACCGGCATCTGGGGCACCAACTACTTTGCCGGAGAAAAGTCCAGACATAAACAGGCAGCCTGACAATACTGCGCCCTTCACACACGGGACAAACAGCCCGCAGGCCGCTTAGTCAGGCAAGGTTTGCCCGGGGCGGACGGGGGCGAACAGGACAAATCCGCCGTCGCCTTCCCGCGCCACGGTGACTTCTCCCCCCGGCATGCCGACCCGCAGGGGCTCCTGCCGGCGGCCCAGGCGGTGCAGGCATGCTGCGGCCACGCAAGCAGCCGTGGCGCTGCCGGGCATTTCGCAGCCCCTTTGCCAGATGCGCAGCGCCGCTTCCCGGCGGGCGTCGGCCATGACGACGTCGACGCCGCCGAAATAGCGGTCGATGGCCTGGCATTGGCGGGCAAAATCGGTTGCCTGCATGTTGTTCCCGAAGGTGACAAAGAAGCGGCGGTACAAATTAAACAGGTAGCCGTGATGGTAGCGGCCAATGCAGTATTCGCCGCCGAACACCGGCGGGGGAAGCCAGGTCCGGACCATGGCGCCGTGTACCTCCACCCGGCGGCGGCCGGCGTCGGTGTCCAGTTCCCAGGCGCCGGTACCCAGAGAATGACCGGCGCAAAGCAAGGCACAGGTCCCCGGCAGTGTTCGTATCCCCTGGAAGTTGTATATTTCCACACGATAACTGCCCGCGACACCGGGCAGAAGGATGATGAGACCCTTTACGCCGCGGGCGGAGGGCTTTTTGCCCGCAGTGCAGGCCAGGACTGGCAGCGGATGGAGCCCGGCTTCGGCATGCAGCACGAAGTATTCATTGCCCAGGCAGTGCAGTTTGGCAATTTCCATCTGCCATCCCCCCTATTTAATTTGTATCGGGGGACAACGGCAATAATTCCAACAGGCAGAAATAACCAAGCCGGCTGCAGCGCCGGGCAGTTTACTGCTTTTGCCGTTCCCGGAAGGTCCTCTCTATTTCCCGGGCGGCGGTGCGCTCCGCCAAATCCCGGCGTTTGTCGTAGAGTTTCTTGCCCCTGGCCACCGCCAGTTCCACTTTTACCAGCCCCCGGCGCAAGTACAGGCGCAGGGGGATCAGGGCCATGCCCTTTTCCCGGGTAATGCCTATGAGGCGGCGAATTTCGCTGCGGTTGAGCAGGAGCTTGCGCGGGCGCAACGGGTCATGGTTGAAACGGTTGCCCTGCTCATAGGGGCTGACGTGCATGCCGTGCAAAAAGACCTCGTTGTTTTCCACCCGGGCAAAGCTGTCCTTGAGATTTACGCGCCGGGCACGGATGGATTTGACCTCCGTTCCCTGCAGAACCAGGCCGGCCTCCATGACTTCCTGGATGTGGTAGTCATGCCGGGCTTTGCGGTTTTCAGCAATTACCTTAATCTCATCCATGGCCATTCTCCTCATAAAGTGTGAGACACACGGCTGGGTTGACCGTGTGTCCGGGTAAAGGGTTAATGGGTATAACATTGGGTAGCATCATTCTACCATACCGGAATGGGACGGTCAACATATTTTGCCAATCCCCTGGCAACCGTTCTTTTTTTTCTTCTTACCCCCAAAAAATTGTCCCGGTTACGGAATTATTTAATGGACGGCAGGAGGAAGCAAAAGGTGCGTTATATGGCTCTCTCCTCATCTTCCTTACAAAAACCAGTTCGGCTAAGTCAAAGAGAGAGCCGGCATCAGCAACGGCAATGCTCGGCGAATATCCTATGCTCAAGACCGGGTCCGGGTAAATAAAGGGTGACTGGCGGTATGGCTTCCTCCTGCAGAATAAGCGGCTTTAAGCCGCTTATTCTGTTACCAGGACAAAATCCAGAGTCCGGGTTTCCTTGTTGACTTTGATCAGCTTGACGGTGACGGGATCGGCCAGTCTGAAGACCTTCCGCCGGCGCTCCCCCACCAAAGAGTACATCTTTTCGTGGAACTGGTAGTAATCGTCGTGCATGGTGCTGATGTGCACCAGGCCTTCGACGCCGTTTTCCAGCTCCACGAACAGACCGAAGGCCGTTACCCCGCTGATGATGCCGGGGAAGGTTTCGCCCAGACGGTCTGCCATGTACTCCACTTTTTTGAGGTCCACCGATTCCCGGTCGGCCTCTTCTGCTCCCCTCTCCCGGCGGGAGCAATGCTCGGCCAGGTCTTTGAGTTTTTTGACCTGGGCCTGCCAGGCCTTGGGCTCCTTTTCTCCCAGCCAGTAGGTTATAAAGCGGTGCACCAAGAGATCGGGATACCGGCGGATGGGCGCAGTAAAGTGGGTGTAGTATTGGGCAGCAAGGCCGAAGTGCCCCACATTGCGCTCCGAATACTTGGCCTGGCGCATGGAACGCAAGGTGACGGTGCTGAGCAGGCGGTAGTACGGCTGGCCCTGGGCCTCATTGAGCATCTGCTGCAGGGCCTTGGGGTGGACGTCGTCTTTTTTGCCCTTGATGCGGTGACCAAAGTTGTGAATAAACCGGTTGAGCTCCAGAATCTTTTCGGTGGCCGGCTTTTCGTGGATGCGGTAGATGAAAGGCGAATCCAGGTGAGCAAAATGCTCGGCCACCGTCTCGTTGGCCACCAGCATAAATTCCTCGATAATCCGCTCGGCCATGGTGCGGGGGCGATGGACGATGTCGACAGGCCGGCCCCTGTCGTCCAGCACCACCTTGGTTTCGGGGAAGTCAAAGTCGATGGCGCCCCGTTGCATTCTGCGCTCCAGCAGGATTTTGGCCAGTTCCTCCATGAGTTTCAACTGGTCGACCAGATGGCTGTACCGGCGGCACAGGTCGGGGTCCCCCTGCAAAATGCCGTACACGTCGGTATAGGTCATGCGTTCCCTGGTGCAGATGACCCCTTTGACCAGCTGGTACCCCACCACCGCGCCGCGGGAGTCAATGTCCATGACCAGGCTGACGGTGAGCCTGTCCTGACGGGGGTTGAGGCTGCAAATGCCGTTGGAAAGGCGTTCGGGCAGCATGGGAATGACCCGGTCCACCAGGTAGACGCTGGTGCCGCGGTGGAGGGCCTCGGCATCCAATGCGCTGCCGGGGCGGACATAGTGGGATACGTCGGCAATGTGAACGCCCAGGCGGTATCCCGTCTCGGTTTTGCTGACGTGAACGGCGTCATCCAAATCACGGGCATCTTCGCCGTCGATGGTGATAATGTCCAGGTGGCGAAAGTCGGTGCGCCCGGCCATTTCCTGAGGGGTAACGAACTCGGGCACCCGTTCCGCTTCCCGGAGCACCTCTCGGGGAAATTCCAGGGGCAACTGATGCTTGTATATTATGGACAGGATATCTGTGCCCGGAGCATCCTTGTGACCCAGGCGCTGAATGACCCGGCCTTCGGGATTGCGCCGTCCCTCGGGCCAGCGGGTGATTTCAACAACAACCTTTTCCTGGTTGACGGCGCCGCCGTAATCTTCTTTGCTGACGAATATGTCGTAACCCAACCGATTGTCGTCAGGCACGACCAGGCCGTATTTTTTCCCCTTCTCCAGCGTACCCACCACGGTGGTGTTAAACCGCTCCAAAATGCGGATAACTTCCCCCTCCACTTTGGCGCCCTTGCTCCTGCTGTGCAGGCGGGCGATGACCCGGTCGTTGTGCATGGCGCCGTTGAGGTCGCCGGGGGCGATGTAGACGTCATCCTGCCCTTCGGCATCGGGAATGACAAAGGCAAATCCCTTGGGGTGGCCCTGCACGCGCCCCACCACCAGGTTCATGCGCTGGGGCACGCCGTACCGGTTCCAGCGGGTTTTGACCACCTGGCCCCTGGCTTCCATTTCCCGCAACAGTTTTTCAAACTGCTCCTTTTGGTCTTCGGGAATGGAAAAGGCTTGCTGGAGCTCAGCCAGGGTCAGCGGGCTGTAGGCCTTTTTGCTCATAAATTCCAATATTTTCTCTTCCGTTCTAATCACCTCATTATTTTGCAGGATATCTCTTCACCAAGATAGAAGTATCTTAAGCTGAAGACAAAATCTCTAGGGGGAAGTAGCAGTGAGCTGGTTTAAACTCAAGCGCTATTCTGTGTTTTGCTCTAAATTCGCTTACTCTATTCATCATTACGATTTAGAAGTAACCCTCGACCCCCGCCGACAAAGCTATGCCGTCACTGCGGCCATTACCATGAAAATGGGCAAGCCCACCAACCGACTCTGTTTTTTGCTGTCGGCAGAGTGCGCCCTTCATTCGGTCAGCTATTTGGGCTTACCCCTTGTACATAAAGTAAAGCAAGTGAGCCCCGGGGTCAACCTGATTACCGCAATTATGCCCCGCAAAGCCGACAGGGACGAAAAGCTGACGGCGGTTTTAACATATTCCGGCCCAATCCCCGTTCCCGAGGGAGATACCGCAGAGCTGTCCCCAGACATGCGCTGGTATCCCTTTTCGTCTCGCCCCCAACAATATACCTGCACCCTCAAAGTAATCACTCCCGAAGCGACGCGCATTGTCGGGCCGGGAACGCACAGCCGTCAAGAGCCCGCCGACATTCGCGTGCTGACCCAGTGGACTGCCGATACGCCCTTCCAGGGCATTCACATGCTGGCCGGCGATTTCCTCAAAACATCCCGGGACGCCGCTACCCCTTTGGACATCTACTATCCGCGCAAATACATGAATCAGGCCAAGACTGTGGCAGACTACAGCCAAAAGCTGCTGGAGTTCTTTGGGCAAAAACTGGGACCGGCACCGGCGCCGGCCACAGCCGTCGTCATGGCCGAGAATCCCGCCCAGGTTGCCCGGTCATCTTTCTACCTGACCAGCATTTCCACCGGCATCCTGGATATGCTGCAGGAGTACGAAACCAGGCAGGAAAGGAACATGCGCCTGTTCCTGCTGCTGGCCCGGGAAACAGGCCGGCGCTGGCTGAAATACTGCCTGCCCGTCGCCCATCCCAGTTACAAGTGGTACCTGGACGGGCTGGCTGAATACCTGAGCTGGCTGGCGGTGGAAGAGGAATTCGGCCCCGCTGCCAAGACCAGGGTGTTGCAGGAAGCCCGGGAAATGGTCATAGCCGGGGCCAACCGGTCCATAGTCAGCGCTGCGGCCAGCAAACTGCAATTCCCGCCGTGGCTGGTGGCCAAAGCCGCCTGGCTCATGCGCATGGCCCACAGCCTGGCCGGGGACTCCTTCCTGGCCGGCCTGCTGGAAATCTACGCCCAGGCATTCCGGGAAAATAAAGCCCCGGATCCCCAGGAATTTTTCGCCCTGCTGGGCAACATCACCAACACCGACATGCTCCAGCTCTACAGGGAATGGGCCCTTTCTTCCGGGAAACTGCAGGTGGAAATAAAAGAGGCCCGCACTTTCCTGGACGACAAAAACCGGTGGCAGACCTTGTTCAACCTGGTCAACGACGGAAAACTGGACTGGCCCCATCCCGTCGAACTGAAGCTGGCCCTGGCCGGCGGCGATTCGCGGATCGTCCGGCTCCCCCTGCAACAGGAGCCCCATTTGCTGGAATCCCCCGTCAAGGTGGAGGCCATTACCGTAGACCCCGAGTACAAGCTGCTGAACTGGGCGGCGAAAAACACTTATACGATGTAAGGAAAGCTGCCGCAAGGCAGCTTTTTTCTATAGTCCCAGCTCACCGGCAATGGCCTGCATGGCTTCCAGGCCAATGCCGATAAACTCCTCCAGCTCGAGGCCCAGTTCCTCCCGGCACAAGGCGATTTGCTCCCGGTTGGCGCCCCGGGCAAACTGCTTTTCGCCAAAGCGGTTGAGGACAAATTGGGTATCGATGGCAGACAGTTTTTTTTCGGGGTGGATCAACGCTGCCGCCACGATGAGACCGGTAAGGGGATCGGCAATGTGGAGGGCGCTTTCCATAAAGGTGCGCCGCTCCAGGCCGTGGGCGGGGTTGTGAACCTTAACGGCCCGGACTACCTCCTCATCCACGCCCAAGCCGGCCAGGATTTCCGCGCCCGCCAGACTGTGCCGGGCCGGATCCTGGGCGGTTTCTTCGTAGTCGATGTCGTGGAGCAGGCCAGCCAGGGCCCACTGCTCCTCGTTGCCCCCCAGCCTCTTGGCCAGGCGGCGCATCACTGCCTCCACGGCGTACATATGCTTGAGCAGGTTGGGGTTTTTGACCCGCTTCTTTACTTCCTTCAGAGCCTGTTCCCGATCCATGTCAATACCTCCTTATGGGCAGGTACTATACCATATATTTCCTCATTCATGCAAGGCTGGGGATGTCGCAATATCCCGTCCCAGGCAAAGTACCAAACGGCTCAGGCAACGCTCTGCTCTCGGGCAGTCTGCCTTTGGCAGGTTACTCAATTTTATAGAGGATCCCGACTGCTCCAATACCCGGGTGCAGAAAATCTCAAAATAGGAGGAGAATTTACCTGTATCCGGAACATGAGGAGGCAGTCAAAACAGAGCACACACTGCCCGTTCACTCTTATGCCGGGGCAAAACACAGTCAGTTGAGCATCGCAAGAGGGAGGTAACGGTGATGCCGTGGATAATAATGGCAGCTTTTGTTATAACGGCTGGTGCAACTATTGCCTGCACCTGGCTTCAAAAATTGAGAAGCAAGGCGAAAAATACTAATGCTGATGGGGCAGAGTTAAATAGAAAGGGTTCATGCAGGAGAGAAGAACATGAAATACGTGTTCCGGTGAAACTTCAGCCCTACTTTCAGCACCTAAGGACGAAAATCGATACATATACATTCATACGCGGTAAGATAATATGTTGCTCCTGCTCAGAATTTGACGTGTTATACTGCGGCGAAATAAGGAAAAGCAACTTTGGTCAGGTGTTTTTCTGCGACAATGACAATGGGCTTGCGGTTAAGTTACGTTGCAAGAAGTGCGGCCAGGAAATCGAAGTGTTCAACAGCCTTACCGACGGATATGACCGCTGCATAAACGAAAAAACTTACTCAGCCGATTACCAATGCCAGCCATTTACATGTAAGCAAGCCCATGCGAATTTTTCAGCAGAAGTTACCTTTGAGTATCCGCCACAACAAGAGCTATGCGAAGATGGGATTGAAGAATATGAAAATGCCTTCACGTGGATACGAGTAAAATGTAACAGTTGCAACAAAGTATTTAAGCATATCATTGACTATGAAACGGCATAGAACATCAATATTCTCGCTTTTCACCGGGGCATTGACCCCTTGCCTGAAAACGGCCCCTTATGTTCCGGAACCACGATACCAATGCCAGGGGGTTTGGCCGTGCAAAAATGTTACTTAAGCGGAATCCCGTTGTTCAACCCCAGCAGGATTTTACTGTGGAAGCTGAGCGGGGCTGGGATGGTTAATCTCTTTGGCGGCCAGGGACTCAAAATGGTCTCCGACGGTTACTACACTGTGCCGGCGACTGTATTTCAGCCCAATTTTACGTGCACGCTTGGGTTCCATTTACAGAATAACGCGGTGCACAGGCTGGAGTTCTTCAGAGATGCTGATTATTATCAAACCCGGGTTTCGTCAGTGGCGAAACGGCATAACAAAAAGCGGCCCTGTGGCCGCTTATATTTTTGCCACGCTGCGGGCGGCGGTCAACTGCACCCCTGTTCCCGCCAAATCGGGGCAAATCACCTGCCCCATCCGCACCGGGGCCTTGACCCGAAGGCGGTTGGCGTGACGCAGGCAGTCCCTGAGCTTGGCTTTGGGCACCGGCGCCAAGGTGCGCACAGGCAACAGCTCCAGTTCTCCGCCTTCCAGGGCCACTGTGGTGGTCAGCACCCGCACCGGGTTGGTTACCTCAGCCAGGGCCCAGTCCCTGCCCCGGTTGCAGCGGTGGCCGCTGACCTCGCCAGAGTCGACGGTCAACCGGCACCCCATGGGGCAGACTATACAAGTCATGGTCTTCATCTTTTCTCACCTCGGCACAATATCTCCAGTTCTCCCGCTCCGGGAATGGCGGCGGCGGGCACCTTGATTTCCACCATTTCTGCCGGCAGAGCCACGGGACGCACCCGGCGCAGGACTTGCTCTTCGCCGCTGCGGAGAATGAATTCGGGCTTGCGCAGGGGCCTGCGCACCCGGAGCAGCAGGGTGACGTCTTCCTCTGCCGGCACACTGATCCGTTGGGGCACCACATAACTGACATTGTCCCCCGCCTTGAGGGGAATGCACCTGCCGCGCTTGGGCCGGGCCAGCCAGCGCGCCGCCCCTGCCGCCGCCCGGCGGCTTTCCAGGGTGACAAAATCCACCAGGTCGTGAACGTGAACCACGTTGCCGCAGGCAAAGACGCCGTCGACACTGGTGTGCAGGTACTGGTCCACCACCGGCCCCTGGCTGACGGGATCCATGGCCACTCCCAGCTGCCGCGACAGCTCGTTTTCGGGAATCAGCCCCACCGAGAGCAGGAGCAGATCACAGGGAATGTAGCGCTCGCTGCCCGGTATGGGCTGCAGATTGTCATCCACCCGGGCCAGGGTGACGCCCTCCAGGCGCTTGTGGCCGTGGATTTCGACTACGGTGTGGCTGAGGAGCAGGGGGATATTGAAATCATCCAGACACTGGGCGATGTTGCGGGCCAGGCCGTTGGACCAGGGCATAATCTCCGCCACAGCCTCCACTTTGGCCCCTTCCAGGGTCAGGCGCCGGGCCATGATAAGGCCGATGTCCCCAGAACCGAGGATGACGGCCCGCCGGCCGGGCAAAAAGCCCTCGATGTTGATCAGGCGCTGGGCCGCCCCGGCGGTGTAGACACCCGCCGGCCGGGAACCGGGGATGTTGATGGCGCCCCGGGTGCGTTCCCGGCAGCCCATGGCCAGGATTATGGCCCGGGCCTGGATTTCGTGCACTCCGTCGGCATTTACCGCCCGGACCATCCCGGGTTCAGCTTCCATGACCATTGTATCGGTCATGACCGCGATGCCTTCCCGCTGCATGGCATCGATGAAGCGCTGGGCATATTCCACCCCGGTCAGTTCTTCGCCAAAAAGATGCAGGCCGAAGCCGTTGTGAATACACTGTTGGAGAATGCCCCCCAGGAATTTGTCCCGCTCAATGACGAGGATGTCCCCGACGCCCAGGCGGCGGGCCTCCAGGGCGGCCCCCATACCAGCAGGGCCTCCGCCTATGATTACCAACTGACGGCTACTCTTCATCTCCCGCGCCTCCCTTGTTCAGTCGTCCGGCAACCAGCGGGGAACCGGGACCGGCCTTGGTCACCGCGCAGGGGGAAATCCCCAGCTCCCGGGCCACGATGGTTAACAGGCGGGGCTGGCAAAACCCGCCCTGGCAGCGGCCGGCGCCGGCCCGGGTTCTCTGTTTGACGCCGTCCAGTGTAGTTGCGGAGACAGGACCGTGCAGGGCGTCCACAATTTCGCCCTCGCTGACCCCTTCGCAGCGGCAGATGATGCGTCCGTACAGGGGGTTGCGCTGAATCCAGCGCTGCCGTTCCTGCAAGGGAAGCTCCCGCAGGCGCAGGGTTGAGCGGCGGTCATGGTGCTCCTCCCTGGGTTGGAGGGGAATCAGCCCGGCCACCAGGCGGATCAGTTTGTCGGCGATGGCCGGGGCCGCCGTCAGGCCGGGAGACTGGATGCCGCCGGCGTCAATCCAGCCCCAAATCCGGGCCGAACTGCGAATGATGAAATCGCCGTCGACGGGCACCGCCCGGATTCCTGCAAAGGAGGATATGACCCGGTTAAGGGGCAAGTCGGGAAACAGCTGCAAAGCCGATTCCCGGACCCGGGCCAGGCCCTCCCGGGTGGTGGAGTTGTCTTCGCGATCCAGGATGTCCTCGGCGGTGGGACCGGCCAGGATGTTGCCGTCCACGGTGGGCAGGACCAGGACGCCCTTGCTCTTGGGATTGGGCAGGGGAAAGACGGTGTGCTTTACCCATCCGTCCAGCTCCTTGTCCAGGAGCAGGTACTGGCCTTTGCGGGGCAGAATTTCGTAGCGTTCGGCCCCGGCCATGTGGGCCAGCAGGTCGGCGTGGACTCCTGCGGCATTGATTACAACCCGGGCGGCCAGCCTGCCGGCTGTGGTTTCCAGGCCCGCAATGCGGTCGTCCTCGGTCAGCACTCCGGTCACTCTGGTGTTGAACCTGAAAGTGACGCCGTTGACGGCAGCTACCTGGGCAAAGGCCAGGGTCATTTCCCAGGGCGAAATCAGGCCGGCCGTGGGAGCATAGAGGGCCGCCGCCACATCTTTGGCAATGTTGGGCTCCCGGTTCAGCACTTCATCCCGGCCCAGGATGGCCAGATCAGGCACGCCGTTGGCCCGGCCCCGGCGCAACAATTCCTCGAGTTGCTCTTCTTCACCCTCCCTGGCCACCACCAGCGAACCGTTGTTGCGGAACGGCACGTCCAGCTTGCGGCACAAATCGGGATACATGGCGTTGCCCTGCACGTTGAGGTCCGCCATCAGGGTCCCCGGCGGCGGATCATACCCGGCATGGATAATCCCGCTGTTGGCCCGGCTTGCGGCCATGGCCACATCGGGTCCCTGCTCCACCACCAGCACCCTGAGTTTGTACTTGGACAGGGAGTACGCCGCCGCACAGCCGACAATTCCCGCCCCGATGATTATTACATCATGCATCTGCCTCACTCCCTTACCGAATCAAAAAAGCCGCGACAATTACACGCAGGTAATTGTGCGGCTCTCCACGTCTCAGCCGAATTCCTTCGTTGGGATATTCATTTTGAGTACAGTTTACACCACCGCCGGCAAAATGGCAAGGGGGACTAGGCTGTTACCCGGATTTCCGTCTCCAGCCATGCGCCCCGGCGTTGCCATATGAAAAGAATCAGCCATTCCACCGCCACCGAAAGGGCGATGGCCCACCAGATGATGTCCACCGGCAGGCGCAGCAGCCTGGAGCCGACGGCCGCCACCGGCAGTTTGACCAGCCAGTTGGCGATAAAACCGGCCCAAAAGGTGGGCATGGTATAACCAGCCCCCTTGAAAATCCCGCCCAGGACGCCGGCGCTGGCACCCAGGATCAGACCTATGCTGCAGATCCGGACATAACCGACGCCCGCCGCCATGGCCACAGGGTCGTCGCCCAGGAAAAAGGCGTTGACGGGAACGGCCAGAGCAAAGTACAAGGCGCCGATAACCGCCTGGACGGCAATGCCAAGCAAAATCAGGCGGCGCGCAGCCAGCCGGGCCAGGGACTTGTCGCCGCTGCCCAGCACCTGCCCCGTCAAAGTGGTGGCGGCCACCGACAGCCCGCTGAGAAAGACAAAAATCAGCCCGATGATGCGCTGGCCGGCGCCAAAGGCGGCAGCAGCGGCTTCGCCATAGCCGCTCATGACCAGCCAGAACATCACCGTGCCGGTGGAAGAGCGGGCCGCCGACTGCAGGCAGGCGGGCATGCCGATGCGAAGAATATTGGCCAGAATGGAAGCGTTGAAGGGTACCAGCAGGGTGGTGACCGCCAGTTCCCGGCGCCGGAAAAGAATGAACAGCAAGACGGCCAGGGCCAGGGCATTGGCCAGGGTGGTGGCCCAGGCCGCGCCCAGCACCCCCAGCGCCGGCAGGCCCAGCCAGCCGAAGATCAGGACGGGGTCCAGAATGATGTTGAGCAAATTGGCGGCCATCATCACCAGCATGGGCGTGCGGGTGTCCCCGATACCTTGCAGTGCAGCGCTGACAGAAACGGACCCGAAAGTAAAGATCAGGCCCAAAACAGTTACATGGAGGTAGTCCACCGCCAGGGGCAGAATCGCCATGTCATCGGTAAACAATGTCAAAAGGGGCTCGGCAAAAGCATAGGCCAGGCCGCCAATGGCTCCGGCCATGGCCAGGCCCAGCCAAAAGCTGTGGGCAATGATGCGGGCCATGAGCTCGCGCTCCCCCGCCCCTTCAAAACGGGCAATCATGGACACGGTGCCGATGCCAATGGCCTCGGTGAGGGACATAAACAGCCAGAGCAACGAACCGGCCAGGGCGGGGATGGAGACCATGACGGCGCCCAGGCGGCTGACCCAAAAGGTGTCCACCAGGTTAAAGCTCATATGCAAAGCCTGGCCCAACATAACCGGCCAGGCCAGTTTCCAGATGTCCCTGTACAGAGATGCTGCAGTCAAGCTGAGCAAACGGGGCTGGACCCGGGACATTTTGCATCACTCTTTCTTTATACAGATTCATCCCGGGGCAAAGCCAGGGGAAAGACCTCCTTTTCCATGACCAGCCACTGGTCGGGAGCGTGCTGTTCCAGACAGTGCTCCAGGTAGGGCTTGACTTCATGGTAGGCCTCGAAGGGCACCGCCGACGTGAGGAACTGACGTTCTTCGGCGCAGATAATGCCCTGCAACAAGTCCATAGTCAGCTTGGGACGGGCATCGACATAGCGCAGGATCATGGAGTCTTCCACATAACGGACCACCGCCACACCGGCCACCGTTCCGCCTTCAAGAATTGCATAGACCTGGCCCGCTTCCAGCAGTTCTGCCAGGTAAGCCTTGGTAAACCCGCGCAAGGTGTACTCTTCGCAGAAGATCAGCCCTTCACAACGCCGGTAAGTCTGGCTGTACTGGAGATATTGCCAGATATCTTCCAGCATTTGCGGCGCTGCCGGCCGGAGCGGCTCGCCGGAATTAAACTTCTTGCGCAGTTTTTCCCGGTACCCTACCACCCAGATTCCCCGGCGCTCAAAGCCAAGGTTGTGCTGAAGGGCAGCCTGGGTTTCCCAGTTGTCGGTGGAAGTAAGGATGCGCACGGTGTTGCAGCCCCGCTCCTGGGCGAGCTGCATCAGCCCTATGACCAGTTGACGTCCCGTCTCTTCCTTGCGGTACTTGGGCAACAGCCTGAGCCCCAGGATTTGGGCGTCGGTGGGCGCAGGAAAATCCAGGCAGCCCAGGCCCACGACCTCGCCATCCTGTTCGGCTATGTACAGACATCCCCGTTGCATCCAGGTATTGTAAACCATATGTACCAGGTTTGAGTCGTAATGCTTGCTTACTTCGCTGATGACGGGACGATCGTCTTCAGTAGCAAGTCTGATGTTAAGCATTCTCAACATTCCCTCCAGTCCTGCAAGATATAAAATGAGCAACGCGATTACACACCAGTGCCGATGCATCGCCCAACAACAACATATGCCCGCCGCCCTCCACAACAAACAGCTCTTTATCCGCGGCGGACAGATGGGCAAAAATATAGTCGGCGCTGCGGGGCTCGACCGTGCGGTCGGCGCTGCCCTGGACAACGAGAGCCGGCACTCTGAGTGCGGGCAGAACCCGCCGTACAGCCCTGATCAGCTGGAGCAAATCGACGATGTTCTTTACTGCCACCCGCTGGTAGCGCCAGGATGGAAAGCGAAATTGCCTGGGCTGGCCCATGTCGACGTACCTGCGAAAGTGCCGGAGCAACCCGGCAAGCCATATAAACCGGGGCAACGGCCAGATGGGAGCGGCCAGGCACACAAGCCCCTGCACCGGCTGCCGCGACGCCGCCATGGCTGCCAGCAATCCGCCCATGGAAAAGCCGACCACCCAGACCCGGGCGCATTGTGCCCGTAAAAGCGTAAGTTCACTCTCGACGGCGGCCAGCCAATCCCGCCAACCGTACTTGGCCATATCCTCGCAACTGGTGCCGTGGCCCGGCAGGAGCACCTCGCGAACTGTGTAACCGCAGCTGTGCAAATGCCTGGTTAAAGGGCGCACATCCAGGGGGCAGCTGGTAAAGCCGTGAATTAAAAGACAACCGGTGCTGCCGCCCCGCAAAAACAGGGGCGCGCAAATTGCCTTGTGCACCGCCGATACCCCCTTCAGTTTATTATACCTGCAGTCGGCGAAATAAACAATACTGTCCCCTGCCTGGACAACGGGGACGGTTCTTTTTGTCCAGTCAGAGATTACCTAGCGTTGCGCTTCTGACTGGACAAAAAGAACCGTCCCCGTTGTCCAAGGGTCTACTTAAATTCGTGCTGAATGAGTTCGATGGATTTCTTGATCATGGGGTGCCAGCGTTCCACCACCTGGTGCCGGGACAGCACCTGGTTGAAAATATCCTGAGGTGTAAGACCCTGGGCCGTCCAGGTGCGCACGGCTTCGATATACTCTTCCAGCCACTGGCGTTGCCGGGTCAACACCTCTTTCCCTCCTTGGGGACCATGGCCGGGCACGACGGTGTCCACCTTCCACCCTTCCAATTCGGTTAAGGCCGCCAGCCAGTCTCTGTACACCGCCTCGCCCATGTAGGGCACCCGTCCGGCAAAGACCAGGTCGCCGGTGAAGAGGAGTTTGCGCTTGGGGAAGTAAATTACCGCACTGCCGGGGCTGTGCCCGCCATAGTGTTTGAGCATTACCGGCTCGCTGAGGAAGAGCTCCATTTCCTGGGAAAAGGTGATGGCAGGCAGGGCAGACGCCTTGGCCTGCTCCATTCGCTTGCGTGCCGGAGCGGAACTGATGATGGGACAGGCAAACAGGGAATTGCCGGCCAGGTGATCGCCGTGCTCGTGGGTGTTAATGACATAGAGGACCTCGCCGTGCTTTTGCGCTTCGGCCTGAACCTGCCGGGCGCCATCGGGGTCCACCGAGGTGTCAATGACCAGCACTCCCTCGCGCAGAATTACCACCGAGGCATTGACCCTGTCCCCCAAAACAACATGCTTGCTCATGAAAACACCTCCTGCAGAGTAATCAAGGGGACGGTTCTTTTTGTCCAGTCGGAACCGCTGCGAGGTGTGACTGGACAAAAAGAACCGTCCCCATTGTCCGTTCCCGTGTCCGGGGATTAGAATTTATCGGCTATGAACCGGAACAAAGGTGCGAAAACCAGAGCAACTACTGCCATCAGCTTGATCAGGATGTTGAGGGAAGGTCCGGCAGTGTCCTTGAAGGGATCGCCCACGGTGTCGCCGACGACGGCAGCGGCGTGGACATCGGTGCCTTTGCCGCCATGGGCGCCGCCTTCAATGTGTTTCTTGGCATTGTCCCAGGCGCCGCCGGCATTGGCCATGAAGATAGCCATGAGCACGCCGGTGAGCAGGGAACCGGCCAGCAAGCCGCCCAGGGCTTCGGGACCCAGGATGGCGCCGATGCCGATGGGAACCACCACGGCCAGCAGACCGGGCAGAATCATTTCCCGGATGGCAGCGGCGGTGCTGATGGACACGCACCGGGCGTAATCAGGCTTGGCCTTGCCCTCCATGATGCCGGGAATCTCCCGGAACTGGCGGCGGACCTCTTCGATCATCTTGAAGGCTGCCTTGCCCACGGCGTCCATGGTGATGCTGGAGAAGAGGAAGGGCAACATGCCGCCAACGAAGAGGCCGGCGATAACCGCAGCGGAAGTCAGGTCGATGCCCTCCAGGCCGACGGCATTGGTATAAGCTGAGAACAGCGCCAGGGCGGTGAGGGCGGCCGAACCGATGGCAAAGCCCTTGCCGATGGCGGCGGTGGTATTGCCGACGGCGTCGAGTTTGTCGGTGATTTGACGGACCTCCTCGGGCAAATCGGCCATTTCTGCAATGCCGCCTGCGTTGTCGGCAATGGGGCCGTAAGCGTCCACTGCGATGGTCATACCGGCGGTGGCCAGAATGCCCACGGCGGCCAGGGAAATGCCGTACAGACCTTTGGCGGCGTCGCCGTTATAGGACAGGAAGAAGGCAGCCAGGATGGCGATGGCGATGACGACTACGGGCAGCATGGTACTGCGCATACCCACCGCCAGGCCGCTGATGATGTTGGTGGCAGGACCGGTCCTGGAGCTGTTGGCAATCTCCTGCACCGGCCTGTACGCATCGGAGGTGTAGTACTCGGTGATGCGGCCGATGAGAATACCGGCCACAAGCCCGGCGATGATGGCGAAGAAAAAGCCAATGTCGGCCACCAGCAGGTTGTTGAGGAAGAAGGCGGCCACCAGGAGCACGATGCCGGCAACCATTGTGCCGCGATTCAGGGCTTTGCTGGCATTGCCCCCCTCTTTGACCTGCACGAAGAACGTGCCGGCGATGGAGGCGACGATGCCGAATCCGGCTATAAGCAGGGGCAGGAGCACGCCGCCCAGCTGCAGCTTGGCATTCCCCGCAAAGGCGGTGAAGGCCAATGCCATGGCGGCGACGATGGAGCCCACATAGGATTCAAAGAGGTCGGCTCCCATGCCCGCCACGTCGCCTACGTTGTCCCCGACATTGTCGGCGATGACGGCGGGGTTGCGGGGGTCGTCCTCGGGAATGCCGGCTTCCACCTTGCCCACCAGGTCGGCGCCGACATCAGCGGCCTTGGTGTAGATGCCGCCGCCCACCCGGGCGAAGAGGGCGATGGAGCTGGCCCCCAGGGCAAAACCGTTGACGATTTCAGCATCCCGGAACACCAGGTAGAGCGCGCCCACGCCCAGCAAGCCGAGGCCTACCACCGACATGCCCATGACGGCTCCGCCGGAGAAGGCGATGCCCAGGGCGGGGTTGAGGCCGGTTTGGGCGGCATGAGCAGTGCGGGTATTGGCCTTGGTGGCGATGCGCATGCCGATGTTGCCGGCCAGGGCGGAGAATACGGCGCCCACCACAAAGGAAATGGCGGTATACAGACCGCTTATGTAACTGTCCCGAGCTGCGCCGATACCAAAGACCAGGCCGAGGGCCACGACGATGACAAAAATCACCAGGGCGCGGTATTCGCGATTGAGAAAAGCCATGGCGCCTTCGTGGATGGCAGCGCCCAATTCCCGCATGCGCTCGTTGCCCGGGTCAGCTTTTTCGACGCGCTGCGCCAGGATATACGCAAAAACCAAAGCCGCAATGCCCAACAGCGGCGCCAAGTAGAGCAAATGTTCAAGACCCATATCCATCCTCCTTATATTGACTCAAAAAAGATACCCCAACTCGGCTCAGCTCGGCTGGAATATCTCCGCCGGGAAGCGAACGAAGTCAAGGTATTAACGGGCAATGATAAAGGCCAAAAGAACAGAACTCAGCATAAATAATACAGCAAAAGCGGTGGTAATGCGGGCCAGTTTTTCTTCCAGACCTTTTCTCTTGCCGAAAAAGGTTTGGGCTCCGCCGCCAATTGCGCCCATGCCTGCGCTCCGGCCGGGTTGCAGGAGCACGTTAATTATTACCCCCGCTGCCAGAACCACGTGTATGATTTTGAGAGCCAGTTCCAAACCTTGCCACCTCCATATCCGCATAAGACTAAGGAAAATTGTATCACAGCAGCAAATAAAAAACAACCGCGCATAGGGCTTAACCATGGAGAATCCAGGCATCGGCAACAGCGGTGGGGATTGGCCTTGACCGCGGTCACGCCGGCGGCGCCGGCAACCTTATTGCAGTCCCGGATGACGCAAGGACGGATGCGAAAACAGGCAAAGCCCAGGGGGCGGATTCCCGCCCCCTGCTTTTTGCGCTATTTAAGGTTGTAAAAAGCATCCCGGCCGGGCCAGGCCGCGCACCGGTCCAATTCCTCTTCTATGCGCAGCAGCTGGTTGTACTTGGCCACACGGTCGGTGCGGGACGGCGCGCCGGTCTTAATTTGCCCGGCGCCGGTGGCCACCGCCAGATCGGCGATGAAGGTGTCTTCGGTCTCTCCCGAGCGGTGGGAAATTACGGCGGTGTAGCCTGCCCGCTTGGCCATTTCGATGGCGGCCAGGGTTTCCGTCACCGTGCCGATCTGGTTGAGCTTGATGAGGATGGAGTTGGCCGCCTGCATCTCGATGCCCCTGGCCAGGCGCCGGACATTGGTGACGAAGACGTCGTCGCCCACCAATTGAACCTTGCCGCCCAGAGCTTTGGTCAGGGCAACCCAGCCGTCCCAGTCCTCTTCAGCCATGCCGTCTTCGATAGAAATAATGGGATACTTGGCTGTCAGGCCGGCATAGTATTCCACCATCTCCGCCGCCGTCAGCGCGCGCCCCTCGCCTGCCAAGTGATAGCGGCCGTCTTTGTACAGTTCGGTGGCGGCCACGTCCAGGGCCAGCACCAGGTCCTGGCCCGGCTTGTACCCCGCCGCCTCAATGGCCTCGACGATGACCTGGAGGGCAGCTTCGTTGGATTCCAGGTTGGGGGCAAAGCCTCCTTCATCCCCGACGGCGGTGTTGAGCCCCCGGCCCTGGAGCACCTTCCTGAGGCTGTGGAAGACTTCGGCAGACATGCGCAGGCCGTGGGCAAAGCTCTCGGCCCCCACCGGCATAATCATGAATTCCTGGATGTCCACGTTGTTGTCGGCGTGTTTGCCGCCATTTAATATATTGAGCATGGGCACCGGCAGCACATGGGCGGCAGCCCCGCCCAGGTAACGGTACAGGGGCAACCCCAGGTGCTCGGCTGCAGCGCGGGCCACAGCCATGGAGACACCCAGGATGGCGTTGGCCCCTAGCTTGCCCTTGTTTTCGGTGCCGTCCAGCTCGCACAACATCAGATCTATGTCCACCTGGTTGAGGGCATCATGGTCCAGCAAAGCCGGGGCAATGACGGTGTTGACGTTTTCCACCGCCTTGAGCACGCCCTTGCCCAGGTAGCGGGACTTGTCGCCGTCCCGGAGCTCCACGGCCTCAAAGGCGCCGGTGGACGCTCCCGAGGGTACTATGGCCCGGCCCAGCGACCCGTCGTCCAGGACCACTTCCACCTCAACGGTGGGATTGCCCCGGGAATCCAACACCTCCCGCCCGTGTACATCTGCGATTATGGACACATCTCATCACTCCTCGATCAGTGATTTCCCCGTCATTTCCGGGGGCTGTTCCAAACCCAGCAGTTCCAGCACTGTGGGGGCAATGTCGCTCAAGGCGCCGGACCGCACGCGCCTGACCTGCGGCCAGGCTACAATTAAAGGAACGGGGTTGGCGGTGTGGGCTGTATGAGGGTCGCCCTGGGCGTCCACCATAACATCGGCATTGCCGTGATCCCCGAACAGGAGCATGGCCCCGCCGGCTTCCCGGGTCGCCTCCCATATCCGGCCCACGCATTCGTCCACCACTTCGCAGGCCCGGACCGCCGCCTCAAACTTGCCGGTATGTCCGACCATGTCGGGGTTGGCGTAGTTGAGGACCACCAGGGCATACTCACCGGAGGCAATGCGCCGGCAGGCCTCTTCGGTGACGGGGTAAGCGCTCATCTCGGGCTGCAAATCGTAGGTGGCCACCTTGGGCGACGGGATGAGCACCCGGTCCTCGCCGGGCAGTTCCCGCTCGTCGCCGCCGCTGAAGAAGTAGGTGACGTGGGCATATTTTTCCGTTTCCGCTATACGCAGTTGCCTGAGGCCGGCGGCGCTGATAACCTGGCCCAGGGTGTTGACCAGCTCCTCCGGCGGAAAGGCCACGGGAGCAGCAATGGTCTCGTCGTACATCGTCATGCACAGGAAGTGTACTTTCAAGCCTTCCTCGCACTCAAAATGGGGAAAGTCTTCATCCACCAGGGCGCGGGTTATTTGCCGCATGCGATCGGGCCGGAAATTAAAGGCGATTACGCTGTCTCCCGGCTTAATGGTACCCTGGGGCTCGACGACGGCGGGCAGGACAAACTCGTCGGTGACGCCCCGGGCGTAAGAATCCTCTACGGCCCGGGCAGCGCTTGGGACCCGGGGACCCCGGCCCCAAACCATGGCGGCGTAAGCCTTGGCAGTGCGATCCCAGCGCTTATCCCGGTCCATGGCATAGTAGCGCCCGCCCACGGTGGCAATGGTCCCCACCCCGATGCGCCGGCAGGCTTCCTCCAGCCATTCCAGGTAACCCAGGGCGGATTTGGGCGGAACGTCGCGGCCGTCCAGGAAGGGGTGCAGGTAAACCCTGGGCACTCCCTGCTGTTTGGCCATGCGCAGCAGAGCTTCAATGTGGTCCAGCGAACTGTGTACGCCGCCGTCGGAAAGCAGCCCCAGCAAATGCAGAGCGCCCCCGGGGGGAACGGCGGCCATGGCTTCCACCAGCCGGGGATTGGTGAAAAAGGTCCCCTCTTCGATCGCCCTGGAGATGCGGGTGAGGTCCTGATAAACCACCCGGCCGGCGCCGATGTTCAGGTGCCCCACTTCGGAATTGCCCATCTGGCCGGGAGGCAGCCCCACATCTATGCCGCTGGCCTGGAGAGCAGCGGCGGGAAACAGGCTTTGCAACCGGTCGATGTTGGGCGTGCGGGCGGCGCGGATGGCATTTCCGGAGTCGGGGCCCAGGCCCCAGCCATCCAATATGACGAGGACCACAAAGCGGGGGCGGCTCATCGGTCCTGAACCTCGAACCTGACAATGCGGGTAAATTCCCCGGCGTCCAGGCTGGCTCCCCCCACCAGGGCGCCGTCGATGTCGGGCTGGGCCATCAAACCGTCGATATTGCTCGCCTTGACGCTGCCCCCGTATAAAATGCGCACGGTATCAGCGGTATCGCCATAAGCCTCCCGCAACCAGGCGCGGACATAGCCGATGACGGACTGGGCATCCTGAGGGGTGGCGGTGCGGCCGGTGCCGATGGCCCAAACGGGTTCATAGGCAATAATCAGCCTGGCCGCTGCGCCGGCAGTGAGGCCGGCCAGCGCCCCTTCCAGTTGCCGGCGGCAAACCGCCTGGGTGACCCCTTGTTCCCGCTGCTCCAGGGTCTCGCCGATACAGAGGATGGGGGTCAGTCCCGCTGCCAGGGCGGCATGGACCTTTTTATTCACCATGGCGTCGTCTTCGCCGAACAGGATGCGGCGCTCGGAATGGCCCAGAATTACACAGGTACAACCCAGGTCCTTGAGCATGGCAGCGGAAACCTCGCCGGTGAACGCCCCTTTTTCTTCCCAGTGCATGTTTTGCCCTCCCACCGCAATAGCGGTGCCCCGCAGCTGGGAACAGGCTTCGGCCAGGGAAGTAAAGGGCGGGCACACGATTACCTCCACGTCTCCGGCTGCAGCCAGACTGGCCTTGAGCTGCCCGAGCAGCACCCGGGTTTCGCTGGCGGTCATGTTCATCTTCCAGTTGCCTGCTATAACCGGGCGGCGCATCACTTGGCCTCCTTCAGGAGGATTGTGATACCCGGCAGCTCTTTGCCCTCCAGAAATTCCAGGGAGGCCCCGCCGCCGGTGGAAATGTGGTCGACGGCTTCAGTCTTGCCCAGCTTCTCCAGGGCGGCGGCAGAATCTCCGCCCCCCACCACCGAAAAGGCCTTGCTTTCGGCCAGGGCCCTGGCCACGGCTTCGGTGCCCAGGGCAAAGGCATCGAATTCAAAGACGCCCATGGGCCCGTTCCACACCACTGTGGCCGCCCCGGCTATGGCCCTGGCAAATTCCTGCCTGGCCAGCGGCCCGATATCCAGGGCCATCCAGCCCTCGGGAACTCCCACCTGGGGAGTGACGATTTGCCGGGCGGCATCGGGGGCAAAGGCGTCGGCGGCCACCACGTCGGCGGGCAGCAACAGGGATACTCCCCTTTCCCCGGCCTGGGCCAGCACTTCCCGGGCCAAATCGAACTTGTCTTCCTCCACCTTGGAAGCGCCCATGTTATATCCCTGGGCAGCCAGGAAGGTGTTGGCCATACCCCCGCCGATGATCAGGGTATCCACCTTCTGCAGCAGGTTGCGCAGGACACCAATTTTATCCGAAACCTTGGCCCCGCCGATTATGGCCACAAAGGGCCGCTGCGGAGCGGTGAGGACTTTGCCCAACATGGCGATTTCTTTCTCCATGAGCAAGCCGGCATAGGCGGGGAGGTAATCGGCGACGCCCACGGTGCTGGCGTGAGCGCGGTGGGCAGTGCCAAAGGCGTCGTTGACGAAAATGTCGGCTAGTTCCGCCAGTTGGGCAGCGAAGTCCGGGTCGTTCTTTTCTTCACCGGGATAGAAGCGAATATTCTCCAGCAGCAGGACTTCCCCCACCTGCAACGCGTCAACAGCCTGACGGGCTTCCGGGCCAACACTCTCGGCGGTCTTGTGCACGGGAATGCCCAGATACTCGCCCAGACGACCGGCTACGGGATCCAGGCGCAATTCTTCTTTGACAGCGCCCTTGGGCCGGCCCAGGTGGGAAACGAGGATTACCCTGGCGCCGCGCTCCCGGAGGAAGTTAATAGTGGGCAAGGCCGCCCGAATCCGGGTGTCGTCGGTGATTCTGTCCCCGTCCATGGGCACGTTGAAATCCACCCGCACCAATACCCTTTTTCCTCTCAGGTCAACATCTCTTATGGTTTTGCATTCCATAGTCGCCACCTCCAGAAAAGAAGTCCGGCAGGCCGGAGCCTGCCGGCGCCATTACTTACTTCAGATTCCTGCCCATCAGCTGGATGAGGTCTACCACCCGGGCGGAATAGCCCCACTCGTTGTCATACCAGGCCACCACTTTGGCCATGTTGTCGATGACGGTGGTGGATGGAGCGTCGACAATGGCGGAATAGGGGGAGCCCTTGTAATCGATGGACACCAGCGGCTCCTCAGAGTAAGCCAGGTAGCCCTTCATGGGGCCGGACTCGGCGGCAGCCTTGAAGGCGGCATTGATCTCTTCTGCAGAGGCGGGTTGCGCCAGCTCAACGGTGAGATCCACCACCGAAACCGAAGGAGTGGGCACACGCATGGCAAAGCCGTTGAGCTTGCCTTTGAGTTCGGGCAGGACCAGGCTTACGGCCTTGGCTGCGCCGGTGGTGGTGGGAATGATGGACTGAGCGGCAGCCCGGGCGCGGCGCAAGTCCTTGTGGGGCAAATCCAGCAGGCGCTGGTCGCTGGTGTAAGCGTGCACTGTGGTCATGAGGCCCTTGACGATGCCAAAGCGGTCGTGCAACACCTTGGCCACCGGGGCCAGGCAGTTGGTGGTGCAGGAAGCGTTGGACACCACATGGTGCTGGGCGCCGTCGTATTTGTCATCGTTGACGCCCATGACGATGGTTATGTCTTCTCCTTTGGCCGGAGCGGTGATGATAACCTTTTTGGCGCCCCCTTGCTCGATGTGGGGCATGACCAGCTCTTTACTGCGGAAAATACCCGTGGCGTCCACGACGATGTCGACGCCGTACTCCGACCAGGGAATTTCGCCGGGATTGCGGATGGCTGTGACCTTCAGTTCCTTGCCGTCCACAATGATGGCGTCGTCGGTGGCCTGCACATCCCCCGGAAACGCGCCGTAAGTGGAATCGTACTTGAGCAGGTGAGCCAGTGTCCCGGCATCGGTGAGGTCGTTAACGGCAACAATCTCTACGTTTTTGGCAGTGCCGTGGGCACACCGGAAAACCCTGCGCCCAATAGCTCCAAAACCATTGATACCAACCCTGATTGTCATACTCCATTCCTCCTCTGTATTTTTACCCCACAGGGGTGATGCCAACATTATCCGGCCAAAATGGCCTGAGCAGCGCCCTGGTCGGTGACCAGGACGTGTTGACGGCACTGGACGGCCACTGCCTGGATAGCCCTGGCTTTGGCCGAACCGCCGGCAACGGCAAGTACTGTCTTTATATTTTCCAAATCCCTGAGCCGTAAACCTATGCTGTTGACCTGCCAGATGATCTCGCCCCGGGCATTGAAATAGTAACCCAGGGTCTCGGCCACTGCCCCCAGCCTTTTCAGCTCCTCCACCTGCTCAGGGGGAACATTGCGGCGGACAGCCATCTCCAAAGCCTCGCCGATGCCGTGGACCAGGATGGTGGTCCGGTGAATCAGGGCCAGGACATCGGCTATGCCCGGATCCCGCACCAGCTCAGCCAGGGCCTGTTGGGACAGGTTGTCGGGGGCGTGGAGCAGGCGGTACTTGCCGCCCAGGGACTGGGCCAGCTTGGCGGCTATGGTGTTGGCCTGGATTTCCACTCTTTCGCCCAAAGCTCCCCGGCCCGGCACCACGGTGACGTCGCGCCGTTCGGCGCGGATGGCATCGGCCACATGAAACATGGTTGTGCCGCCGGTTATGGCAATGATGTCGCCGTCTTTGATAATTTCCAGCAGCACCCGGGCAGCGGCGCGCCCCAATTCAATCTGCACCAGGGGATCGGTGCTGCTGTCTCCGGGGACCACGACCACCCGGCCGATGCCCAGTTTGTCGGCCACCTGCCTTTCCAGGGCGGGCAACCCCAGCAGGCCGGAGATGTAATCGGCCATCCCCCGGAGCAGCTCCTCGCCCCGGGCGGTGAGGACAACGCCGCCGGCGCTGGACTCAATCAGACCCATGTGTTTCAAGGCATCCAGTTCCGAGCGAATGATGCGCTCGCCCATCCGGAGGGTTTCCGCCAACACCCTCCGGCCCACGGGGGCCAAGTGAGAAATGGATTGCAAAATGGAATGGCGCCTCTTGATGAGGTCCAGCATTTCCGGAGCAATGCTCTTCTGAATCTCTATGTAGTCCATGGCCCACCTCCGGGTCGCGACTTGTCCCGCCGGGATAAAGTGCGTCCCGGGCGGGGTAAAAAAATTCCTTTGCTTATAGTGTAGCAAGTTTTCGGAGGCGGTGCAACCTCCCGGCCCTGAAAATTACCTGTTATGCCCAGCGCCGGCGCAGAGCGGAATTGGGAATTTGCAGTTCTTCCCGGTACTTGGCCACTGTACGGCGGGAAATCTTGATGCCCATGCGTTGCAGGGTTTCGGCCAGTTGCTGGTCAGTCAGGGGGCAGCTGGGGTCCTCTCTTTCCACCAGTTCCTGCAATTGTTTTTTTACCCCGGTGCTGGAAGCACCGCTGCCGTCTGCAGTCTCCAGGTTGGCGGAAAAGAAGTACTTGAACTCAAAGATGCCCCGGGGCGTCTGGATGTACTTGCCGCTGAGCGCCCGGCTGACAGTGGATTCGTGTATGTCCAGGGCGTCGGCCACGTCTTTGAGGCGCAGGGGACGCAGGTACTTCACTCCCTTTGCAAAGAAAGCGCGCTGATAATCCAGGATAAACTCGGTAATCCGGTACAAAGTGGTTCGGCGCTGTTCCAGGGACTTCAGCAACCACAGGGCCGAATTGAACTTGTCCCGGAGAAACTTTTTGGCTTCCTCACCGTCGGCGGAGCGCAGGAGGCGATAGTAGAGCGGATTGAGCCTAAGCCGCGGGCCCTGGCCGTCGTTGATCATGATAATCCACTCCCCGCCCGCGGCGAGGACGGTAACATCGGGGAAAATATAGGCTGGAGGAACTTCCTGGTCCAGGCTCAGCCCCGGTTTGGGCTCCAGCCCCTTAATGTAGTCCACCGCCCTTTGCACGTCGGCAATGTCGGCGCCCAGGACTTCGGCCAGCGCCGGGATTCTGCCCCTGGCCACCCAGTCCAGGTGCCGGCACACAATCTCCCAGGCCCAGGGCGGCACATCGTCCCGGGCAGTTAACTGCAGCAGCAAACACTCCCGCAAATTCCGGGCGCCGACGCCGGCGGGTTCCAGCCCCTGGACAGCTGCCAGGGCGGCTAGCACCTGGTCCTCGCCGACCCGGAGCTGGCGGGCGATTTCACAGCAGGGCTGGTGCAAATAGCCGCAGTGGTCAAGGTTGTCGATGATGTACGCAGCAATATCTGCTATGTCCCTGGCCAGCGGCAGCAGGCGGAGTTGCTGGAGCAGGCGCTGGGACAGGGTGGACCGGGCAGCGACAAATTGCTCAAAAGTCTCCCGCCGACCGGCTTCCCGGTTAGGGGGCTCACCCACATCGCTGCGGTCCTGGAAGTACAGCTCCCAGTCAATGTCAAAGAGCTCGTCCTCCTCGCCATTTGCGACGGGTTCTTCCTCGCCCTCCTCCAGTTCCAGCATGGGGTTCTCCAGGTATTGCTGGTCCAGGTACGCGATGAGTTCCAATGCGGGCAGTTGCAGCAATTCCAGGGCTTGCCGCAACTGGGGAGTCATCAACAATTTTTGGGTCTGGCGCAATTCCAAACTGTATTCAAGCCTCATTGCTGCACCCCCTTTATACTGTATATTCGTGGGCGACAAGTTTTTTCCTGCAAGAATGATGCCAAACAAAAATTGCCGCCCGGCGGCGGCTGCACCTTTCCCTTGACAATTGTATCAATATCTGCAAGAATAACTTGGTAAGCCATATTTTATTGAGCAGAAAATGCCGCTGCTTTGGAGGGAGGTCATAGATCATGAAAAAGGGTATTCATCCCAAGTACTACAAAGTAAAGGCCACTTGCGCCTGCGGTGCGGAATACGAAACCGGTTCCACCAAGGAAACCATCCGCGTTGACATTTGTTCCAATTGCCATCCCTTCTTTACCGGTGTGCAGAAAATCGTCGACGCCACCGGCCGGGTGGAAAAATTCAACAAAAAATATAACCGCTAATAATAAATACCCGCCCTGTGACGGGTATTTTTTTTGCCGGTAAAATAAAGGGCTTTTCCTCAATATGCAGAAAAAGAAAACAGGGGAAAAGACAAGAACTTAAGGAGAGAAGCCATGGACGCTCATGTGCAAACTGCCAAAAAAGGCAAGTCCCGGCAGCCTTCTGCTTTCTGCTTGCCCGGGTCCGGCATACAGAAATACCGGTTTGTCCTGGCCGGATTGCTGTTTATACTGCTGCCCTTCCTGTGGGCATTCATCTTCCTGCTGCCCGGCAATCTGTTGGCATTTTTGCGGCTGCCCGCATTACCCGGTGGGGGAAGCAGTTTTTCCCCCGGCCTCGGGACTCCCGTCTTTATACTGACGGGGTGCTGGCTGCTGTGGAAACCCCGGTCGGCCAGGCCGGCGGCGCTGGCCATGGCCTTTACGCCTCTGCAGAAGCCCGTGGCCTTCCTCGTACTCATTGGATTTTCCCCGGCTTTTCCCGCTCTGTTGCTGTTATGCGGCCTGGCGGCAGCAGTATTGGCGGCGCTATTGTGGAAACCCCTCGACGCGCCTGCCAAACCAGGCAAACTGCAGGTAATCGCCGTTGCCTTGATCGCCCTCTCTTTTCTCCATATGCCGGGGCTGTTTGTCCTGTCGCGCATCGAGGCAATGCAGGAACATGCCGAACCCTTCTGGGGACCAAGGCTGCAAGCAGCGCAGTTGCCGGAACAAGTTCCCGCAGGTTACACCCACAGACACTTGCTGGGGGTCGCCTTCAGCCTGCCCTCTGACAATTGGCAAATCGCCGCCTTCGAGCCCCGGGAAAGCACTTGTATCCTGGTTTCCGGCGATAACCTGGTGCAACTGGAAAACCCCGCCTTTGCACATATCCTTTACGACGACATGTACTATTTGCTGGAAAAGGATGCGGCAACCTTGGAACAAAAATCCCTGACTAGCCCCTGCATGGTGTACTCATTGTTCCGGCTCATTGAGGACTGTCCCGCAGGGGTGTACAAGTTCTGCAAAGATAATTGCACCGGCTTCGCAGTTCTCAACAGTTACGCAAGCAGGATCAAGCTCTACTCCGACGACGGCGCCCAATCCGCTGAGATATATTTGCGCCACGGCTCTTCGGCGCCGGACTTATTCGCCGTTGCCGCCAGCATGGAGTTTGCAGCTCCTGCCCCGGCAGACCGGTATTTTGCCCAGGGCCAAGCGTGTTTGCTCAGCAACGACATTATTGGCGCCCAGTTCGCCTTTGCCAACGCCTGCTGGCTGGAACCGGACAATCCGGAATACCTGTTTATGCTGGCCGGGGCAATCAGCGAGAATACCCGGCCCGACGGAACCCGGGGCGGCATTTACCTGGCGACGGCCAGGCACCTGCTGAAACAAGCCCTGGAGATAAGCCCGGAGTACATGGAGGCAGTGGAACTCCTGGAAGCATTGACCGCCCTGGAGGAAGAATAAACCCCGACACAAAAAACCAGGCCGACCCGTCCGGGCCGGCCTAGTTTTTGTCCTGCTCGATGTAAATGCTGCGCGAAGGCAGGGCCAGAGAGGCGCCCTCTTCTTCCAGGATTTTCATGATTGCGAAGAGGATTGACTCTTTGGCTTCCAGCCATCTTGCCCAGACAGTTGTCTTGGTGAAGAAGTAGACCAGTATTTCCAAACTGCTCTCGCCAAACTTGTCGAGGTTGACAAAAATCGTATCCGGATGGACCTGGTCGTGGTTGGCCAACAATTCCCTGATCCGGTCCAGACAACGCTGCAGCACGTCCCGGGGGGTGGAATACCGCACCCGCAGGTTGAAGGAAACGCGGCGCTTCCCCATCCTGCTCCAGTTGGTGATGGGCTGTTTGGCCAGGATCGAGTTGGGCATGGTGATGAGGGCGTGGGCAAAGGTGCGCACCTTGGTGCTGCGAAAAGTGATGTCTTCCACCGTGCCCTCCACATCCCCGGACACAATCCAGTCGCCGATGGTAAAGGGCTTTTCCGTTAAAATGACGATGCCGCCGAACACGTTGGCAATGGTGTCCTGGGCCGCCAGGGCAAAGGCCAGGCCGCCGATGCCCAGGCCGGCGACAAAACCGGTGATATCGTACCCCCACTCCTGGACCAGGATGGTGAAACTGATGGCGAAGATAATTGCCCTGATGGTCTTGGAAAGCAGCGAGAGAAAGAGTTTGTCTAAATCGTAGGCGGAGCCGAGCTTGATCAGCAGCCCCGAAGTGGAGTCCACCAGGTTGTACAGCCCCTGGGCTATGAAAATAATAAGGGCGCTGCGAAACAGGCGGGTGAGGAAAAACTGGTAATCGGGGTTTTCCAGCAAGTACAGGCCCGCCAGGTACAGCCCCGTACAGATGATGATCCGGGCCAGGGGCTTTTTAAAGGCCAGGACCAGCTTTTCATCGTAATCGGCCTCGGTTTTGGCGGTTAAATAGAGCAGAAAGCGGACTATGTACCGGGAAAAAATGCGGCTCAGGGCATAGAAGAGCAGGACCAGGCCCAGGGCAATGGTGTATTCCCGCAGGTATTCCTTCCAGAAATCAATCAAATTGGCCAGGTTCACGGCAATCCTCCTTCATCCTGGTTTTGACCGGCCTGTACACGCCAACACGGGCCGGGTAGCAGCAAGCCGACGCACAGCGTCGGCCTGTTTTTTACTCCTCTAAGGATTCCACCAGTTCCACCAGGGCGTCAACGGCCTGCTGAGCGTCTTCCCCCTGGGCCTTGATGGTGATTTCGGTACCCTGACTGACGGCCAGGGACATAACCCCCATGATGCTCTTGGCGCTTACTTCTTTTTCGCCCTTAACTATGCTGATTTCACTTTTGAACTGGTTGGCCTTTTGCACAAACAACGCCGCAGGGCGGGCGTGAAGACCTGTTTTGTTGCGCACTGTTACTTTTCTTTCTGCCATAATTACTCCCCTTCATGCTTTTTTGCCATTATACTATAAATCTCTCTCGGTGTCAGGTCTTTCCCCCGCCAATTCCATGAGCCGGCGCAGGCGATAATTCACCGCCGACTTGGATAAAGGCGGATTGGCGGCCTGTCCCAGTTCCTCCAGGCTTGCCTCGGGGTACTCCAACCGCAGGCGCGCCACCTGGCGCAGGCGGGGGTTGAGGGATTCCAGCCCCCCCTGGGCGGCCAGGCGCTTGATGGCAGCCACCTGGCGCTGGGCCGCCGCCACCGTCTTGTTGACGTTGGCTGTTTCACAGTTTACCAGGCGGTTGACTGTGTTGCGGATTTCTTTGTAGATGCGGGCGTTTTCCAGGGCCAGGCGGCCCTGGTGGCTGCCCATTAAGGTGAGGAGGGTGGCAATCTGTTCCGAGTCTTTGAGATAAACCACATGTTGCTGTTTGCGGGGAACGATGCCGCTCTTCAGGTCCATGTGCGCCAGGAGGGAACGTATGTTTTCGGCATGAAAACGTAGTTCGGTGGCGATCTCCAGGTGATAGCCGTTGACGCGGGGGTCGCTGACGGAACCCCCGGCCAAAAAACACCCGCGCAGGTACGCCCTCTGGCAGCAGGGGCGGTGGAAAATTTCCTCTATCCGCTTGTTCCTGGCCTCGACGATGCCCAAAGCCCGCACGATTTCCTCGGCCTGGCTCGCCTGGGCAATTTTGACCAGGTAACTGAGATTTTTTCGCAACCGCGCCTTTTTGCGGACCATAATCACCGGGGCGATGCCGAATTCCCGCTTCAGCAATGCGTACAGGCGCCTGGCGATATAGGCGTGCTCGGTGACTATGTTGAGGGCATACTGCCGCCTGCCCATGAGCTGCAAGTTGCCGTTGGTGGTTATAAATGCGGCCAGCTCGGCGCGGCAACAGCAACTCCGGGACATTTCCAGGCGGCACAGCTCCGACTTAATAGCTGCAGTAAAGGATATGGCCATGGCCGTCCCCTCCTCCGTCTGTTGAGCTATACTCCCTCCTTGGGGGGAGTGCGCAGCTGAGCTTCCAGGAGCAACAGGTCCAGAAATCTGGACGGTTTGTAAGATTCTGCGACAGTGCGGGACAACAAACACCGCGCCAAAGCGTCGGGGTTGTGCCAGGCCACCAGGCCGGTTTGCAAAAAATTGGCGGCTATAATCCTGACCCTCAGTTTGCGCAGGTTATCCCAGTCAACCCTGACCTGCTCGGCGCCCTCCTGGGCATATCTTTCCATGACGTCGCCGGGCGCCGGCTGGTTGTTGACCACTATGTAGTCAAAAAGCCCCGGCCCGACATGATCGTAAATGGCTTTGAGGTGGTCGGAAGCCGTATAGGATCGGGTCTCGCCGGCTTCGGTCATGATGTTGCAGACATAAAACTTGAGCGCCTTGCTGGCGCGGATGGCCTCGGTCACGCCACCCACCAGCAGGTTGGGCAACAGGCTGGTGTACAAGCTGCCCGGGCCTACTACGATGGCATCTGCATCGGCTATAGCAGCCAGCACTTCCGGGGTGGCCCTGCATTCGCCGGGAACCACTTCCAGGCGCTTAATGGGCGCTTCGGCACGCCCGATATTGCTTTCCCCTTCGATGACCCGGCCGTCTGCGCAAGTGGCACGAAGCCTGACATTGTACCCCGTCACCGGCAGAACCCTGCCGCGAATGGCCAGGACCTTGCCGGATTCCAGGACGGCTTGCTGGAAGCCCAACATCTGGGCCATGGCGGCCAGGAACAGGTTGCCGAAACTGTGGCCGCTGAGCCCGTCGCCGCTCTGAAACCGGTATTGAAATAACCGTTCCAGGAGGGGTTCGGTGTCGGCCAGGGCCACCAGGCAATTGCGTATGTCGCCGGGAGGCGGAATGCCCAGTTCCCCCCGGAGAATGCCAGAGCTGCCGCCGTCGTCGGCGACGGTAACCACCGCGGTAATGTTGCTGGTAAAATGCTTGAGACCCCGCAGCAACGTGGACATACCCGTGCCCCCGCCTAGCACCACGATGCGGGGACCCCGGCGCAAGTAACGGGACTGGTACAAAACGTCCACCATCTTTTCGTTTCTGGGCACAACTCCGCCGAGCAAAGAGCGCAGAAAACCCAGCCAGGCAACTATGATAACGGCCATACCCAGGAACAGGATGGCAACCAGCAACACCCACTGGCCTCCGCTCAAAGAAAGGAAGAAGGCCAAAACTCTGCCTGCAAGCCCCCGCAACCCGGACAGGCCGATAATCAGGGCCAAACTGGCGCCCAGGACAATGACAAAGCCCGTCATGAGGAGGAGAAGCCAGCGCTTGATCCCCAGTCCGGGGTAGAGGAGTTTCAGTATCCGCTTCACTTCTTTCCCTCCTATGCCCGATCCTTATCTCTGTGCAAAACGGTGACCTTTTGGCCCAGTTCGGCAAAAAAGGCGCTGAGGATGTTGGCAATGGTCACCGAACGATGCTTGCCGCCGGTGCAGCCTACGGCGACAATAAGCTGGGTCTTGCCCTCGTCTATATAACAGGGGACCAGGAAACTGAGCAAGTCCTTGAGCTTTTTTATAAACTGGTGGGTGATGGTCCAGCCCAGCACGTAGTCCCTGACGGCCTGCTCTTCGCCGCTGAGATCCCTCAGGGCCTCGTGGTAATGGGGATTGGGCAGGAAGCGCACGTCGAAGACCAGGTCGGCATCCATGGGCAGACCGTACTTGAAACCAAAGGAAATCACAGTGACATTGAGCAACTTGCCCTTGACGCCGTCCCGGGCGAAAAGGGAAAACAGTTTTTGCCGCAACTCTGCCGCCTGCAGGGCTGAAGTGTCCAGGATGACATCCGCCCTCCCCCGCAGAAGAGCCATGCGCTGTCGCTCCTGCTCGATTCCCTGTTCAATGCTGCCCTCGGGGGTGAGGGGGTGATTGCGCCGGCTTTCCTTGAAGCGGCGCACCAGAGTTGCGCTGTTGGCCTCCAGAAAGAGAATCTGGACGGGATGGGCCAAATCCGCCAGCAGTTTTTCCAGTTCGTCAAAGAAGTGGCCGCCGCGGACGTCCACCACCGCAGCCACCTTGGTTATCTGAGTGGACTGCTCGCAAAGCTCGATGAACTTGGGCAACAGTTGGGGCGGCAGGTTGTCCACACAGTAATAGCCCATATCCTCGAAGGCATGCATGGCCACGGTTTTCCCGGCGCCGGACATGCCCGTTATGATGACGATATGCATTGAATCACCCCCTGCCAAGCTCTGCACCGGCTTTGCTAATGCCGCCAGTCCACGTTAACTATACGCTCCCGGTCCAGGCCCAGTTGCCTGACCAGTTGATATCCCGCTTCAAAGCGGCCCACCTCCTGCGGAGAGTGGGCGTCGCTGCCCAGCACAAAACTGACTTCTTTGACCTGCGCGGCCAGCTGTATATCCGGGGCACAAGCCCGGGCATGCCGGCAATTGATTTCCAGCAACGTCCCCCGCCGGGCGCAGGCCCTGGCCAGTTCCCGGCTGTCTATGGGCAGGCCGTAGCCCGGATGGACCACGATGTCCACCCGCTGCCGTTCCACGCACCTGACCAGGGCCAGGGTGAAGGCGTCGTAAAGGCGATGGCGCTGCCGGCGGCTGAGCAGGGCCAGCCAGCGCAACCCGTAAAAGGCCCACCAGGAGTCCAGCCCCGCCGGCGTCACCCGGGGGTGCAGGCCCACCAGGAGCATATCCAGGTGCGGAAGAATTTCGGCCGGAACATCCAAATCTCCTTCCAGGGAAATGACATTGGCCTCGATGTTGAAAAGGAGCCCCGGCCTTTTCCGGACGGCCCGGGCCAGCTGCGGCCACCGGCGCCGGGGGACCCCGGCAAAGAGCAGGCGGGGTCCGTGCTCGGCAATCCCCACCGCTTCCAGGCCCATGGCCGCTCCTGCCTTAAGGTTGTCGGCTACGGTGCCGCTGCCATGGCTCCAGCGAGTGTGGGTATGGTAATCGGCCAGGGGACGCATACCTTCCTTCCCTTCACTATGTTCAGACCCGGGGTGCCGGGTGCGTATACGCCTTGCGGCCGCGCTGGCGCAAAAACTCCCAAATGGAGTCCCGGGAGGTGTTGAGCACCTGCCGGGGCGTCAAGCCCGCCTCGGCAGCCAGAGCAGCTGCGGCAGCCAGGTCGCCCACCAATCCGGCATAATGGGCATCGCTGCCCAGGATGACCCGGCCGCCCAGGCGGGCCGTCAATTTGGACAGTTCCAGGCAGTTTTCCCTGCTGCCCTGGCGCACCAGGCCCAGGGAAGCGTTGTTAATCTCCAGCAGGACGTTGTGCTCGATGGCGGCCCGCACCACCGGCTCGGGCTGGATTTTGAAAGCCGGGTTGCCGGGATGGACAATGACGTCCACCTTGCCTCCGGTTATGGCATTGACCATGGCCCGGGTGTTGTCCTCGACGCTGCCGGGCTCAAAACAATCCTTGTGAAATCCCGCCAGGACGATATCCATGTACTTTTGATAATGATCGGGCAGATCTATATTTCCCTCCACGTCCAGTATGTTGGCCTCGATGCCCCTGAGCACTTCCACGCCATATATCTCCCGGGGCAAAACCCGCATGTTGGAAAAATGGTAGCGATGAGGAGAGCCGGGCATGGCCGGTCCGTGGTCGGTTATGGCCACCATCTGCAAACCTCTGTCGGCAGCCGCCCGGGCAATTTCCTGGACGGTGCTGTAGGCATGTCCGCTGGCAACAGTGTGCACGTGCAAATCAGCAACAATTTTCATCATTTAGCCCCCATTTCTGTTACTTATATGCTATCCCCCATTGTCCCCGGCGTCAAGGCTTACACCCTGTTCCTGCGCACCAGGCGTTCCCACCACTCTTTGACCTTCAGGGGCAAGCCCTCCAACTCTCCCTCCCCCCACTTAATGGCCTTGAACTGGGACAGGAGATAAGACGGCTTGAGCTTGTGCCAGGGGATTCGCGCCGTTAAATCCCGGAATTCATTTTCTTTAAAATGTACCAGCTTTTCCTTTACTCCCTGCCAGCTTCCAGCACTGATAAACAGATAGAAAAAGCCGCCGGTGCCTAACAGTCCGGCCAGGGTCAGTATACCCTTGAGCACCCCGCCCCTGCGCCCCGCCGGCGGGTTGGCGGTGGGCTGCAGCTGCGGGTTTTCTTCAATTTCCCGTTCGGTTCCGGGGTCGGGGCTGGCCGGAGGCTCGCCGTAGAGAGTAGCGTAAACTACGTCGGCAAAGGCCCTGGCCCCCGTCTCGGCGTGGAGACGGCTGTTGGTGTGGGCGCCCACCTCCAGGAGCAGGGCCCGGGGATGCAAGTCCTGGTTGTAATCGCCCTGGGCAAAAAACACGCCCTTGACCAGGTGCGGGTACATTTCATCGGCTTTGGCCTTAAGCTGCCAGGCAAATTCTTCGTTGACCCTGTAGGCTGGGTTTTGCGTGCCCACCACCAGCATGACCTGAGTCAGTTGCATATCCTCTATTTCCTGGAAATATTCCCCCCAGGGGGCGGCGTCCCTGTGCACGTCGAAAATGGCATCCAGGTCGGTTTGCGCCAGCTCGGCGGCGACGACCCGGGAACGCCGATAGGAACCGGAATAGGGAAAGAAAGTCTCCTGGCTGTGGACAACCTCTACTTCGTCTTTGTTCTCCAGGCGTTTGGCCATCTGGGCGCCCACTTTGTATATTCCGCCCTGGCGCTGGCTGGTGGAGTCTACTCCGTCGGAGGGCAGGTAGGACTCGCCGCTGTGGGTGTGGTATATGGCAATGCGACGGGCATCCGCCCCTTCCAGCCCCCCGGCCGCGGCGGTCCGGGCGAGGCCCTCCTCAGTGCCAATCAGTTCAGCCCAGGCCCGCAGGCGCCGGTAATCCACCTTATATACCCGGTACAGGCGGTTGTCGCCGTCCAAAAACCTGTCTCCCACCTGAATGCGAATGCCGGTACGCAGCAGGACATTGTGGTTATCGTCGTACAATGTAAACCAGCGGCCGTCTTCCAACTCCCAATTGTCCCCGGCCGCCGCAGGAACTGTCAGCAACAGAAGCAAAATCAATATTGCCGGCAGAAAACGCTTGCCCACAATTCCACCTCCTCTGCTAATAATCTGCAACAGAGGAGGGGAAAATACTCTTTCCTGCGCCCGGCCAGAAAAAAAATACCGCCCCGGAGGACGGTTATCCCTTAAAGATGGGGCTGAATGCGGGCTATCAGCTCTTTTTTGGGCTGGAAGCCCACCGTAGTCTCAACGACCCGGCCGCCTTTGAACAGCATGAGGGTGGGAATGCTCATAATGCCGTATTTCTGTGCCAGCTCTCCTTCCTCATCCACGTTGACCTTGGCAATTTTCAGGCTGTCGCCCAATTCCTGGTCCACTTCCTCCAAAACGGGGGCGACCATGCGGCAGGGGCCGCACCAAGCCGCCCAAAAGTCCACCAGGACAGGGCCTTCCGCTTGCAAAACCTCCTGTTCAAAATCAGCTTGGGTAACGTTCTTAATCATCATCCTCATCCTTTCCAAAGTTTTCCTCAATGTATTCCGCTGCGCTGAGGGCAGCAATACAACCGTCGTTGACGGCGGTAACGATTTGCCGCCAGCGCTTGCGGCGCACATCGCCAACGGCGTAGACGCCGGGAATATTTGTGCACATGTCTTCATCGGTAATAATATACCCTTCCTCATCAAGGGCGATGCCCGACCCGGCCAGCGGGCCGCCCGGCTGTCGGCCCACGAAGACAAAGACGCCCTGGACAGCCAGGTGGCTTTCCTCCCCGCTTTGGACATCCTGCAGGCGCAGGCCCGTCACCCGGGTATCGCCGCGGATTTCGGCGACGACTTTGTTCCACAGGGGGGTAATTTTTGTATTCTCCAGCAGTCGCTTTTGCTGGATTTGTTCAGCCCGCAAGCTGTCCCGGCGATGGATGAGCCATACCCGGCGGGCAAACCTGGTCAAAAACAACGCCTCTTTGACGGCGGTATCGCCGCCCCCGACAACAGCCACGTCTCTGTCCCGGAAAAAGGCTCCGTCGCAGGTGGCACAGTAGGAAACCCCTCTGCCAATGAACTCCTTTTCGCCGGGAACGCCGAGCATTTTGGGATTTACCCCGGTGGCAATGATGACCGTTTTGGCCCTGAACTTCCCCTGCTCTGTAACCACTTCCTTAATTTTGCCCTGGAGGTTCAGGGATTCCACAGGGGAATAGTACATATCGACGCCAAAGCGATTGGCCTGGTCGACCATGTTGGCCGCCAGCAGGGCGCCGGAGATGGGCTCGCTGAAACCAGGATAGTTTTCAATTTCGTGGGTCAGCACCACCTGGCCGCCCGGACCCCTGGCTTCTACAATCGCTGCCTGCAACATAGCTCTGCCGGCGTAAAGCCCGGCTGTCAATCCCGCCGGACCGCCCCCGACAATGAGCACATCGTATACGGTGTCCATTTTCTACCTCCTATATACCCCTGTGGGGTATATCTTAGCAAAATCCTTGCCCTTTGTCAACCAGGTTTCGGCGCTGTGCGCACAATTAATTTTACCCCAAAAAACCAAATTTGGACAGGGGCAGGAAAAAAGGCCGGGATTCCGGCCTTACATTCCAACACCTACCTCCTGAATATCCAGATAAATACGGCAACGCCCAGGGCCACCAGCGCGACGCCGGCGATGATGATGATTTTCACCAGCCCCGCGCCCGACCCCGGCCCTACTGGCTGGAGCCGGGCCAGCTGGCCCGCTTTCCACTGCAACTGTGCTTGCTGGCTGCTGTCGGTGGCTGCCAGGATATCGTACAGGTTGGGGTCAAACTCGGAATCGCTGCCTCCCCCTCCCGTCCAGGGGCCGCCATCTTTGGTTATTTCCCGGTACTGGTCGGGACCGTAGGCGTCCTGCAGGCCCACCAGGACGTAGTATTTCCACCGGGAAGTTGCCGGCCCCAGCAAATCGTGGCTGAGTTCTGCGATGATGGAATTACCCTCCACATAGACATCAAAGCCCTCGACGTCGCCCTGCCAGATGCCGGCCTGGGGATCCTGGGGGTCGTCATCCTGCCAATGGATGAGGTAGGCGCCCTTCCAGTCCCGAATGCGCAGGTTGACCTGCCAGGGCCGCTTGAACTCCACCTGCGCCCCGGGGCGGAAGGTGTCGGTGCTGCCCTTGCCCCCCATGACAATGTACAGGTCGATGCGGTGGAAATTAAAACCCTCTCCCCCCCAGGGCTGGTGCAGGTTGGGGGGCTGGGCAAATGCAAACTCAAACCTGGTGGTGTTGGGGCCGTTGCTGACGATAAACCCGACCAGGTCCACCATATCTCCCAGTTCCGGCGGGAAGATGGTGTCCTGGGGGTAAGTGTAGGTTCCGGGTCCGGCTGAGTCCCCCCGGGGATCGTCCATGCTGAAGACCACCCCGGTCTCGCCCTGGGCCGACACACCGCCGATAAAAATTAGGCCAAGCAACAAGATGATGCTCACTTTTTTCCACATCTCGTTCTCATCCCCCTGGCTGTTTTGTACAACATATATGAGCTTAGTCCCCTGGTCATACTTATCAATTCCACAAAGAAGCGTTTTATACCTGCAAATAATTTGCCCCGGGCGGCGGCCTTGTTCCGCCCGGGGCCAGCACAGGGGGCTAATGAGAAGATGTCATTAACCGGTATCAGTTTTCCCCCCTGCGCCATAATTTATTCATTGTCTTTGCCTTTTGGCGGCTGTTCTTCGCTGAAGAGGTTCAGTTTGCGCTGCACGCGGCCAAACACGGTGTCCGCGCCGTATTCTCCCTTGGCATCGGGGCTTCCGGCGGCAACGCCGGTGAGTATTTCCAGCCCTTCCTCCACCCGGTCGATGGCGTACACGTGGAAGCGCTTTGCCCGGACGGCCTCCAGTACCTCATCGTTGAGCATGAGGTCGTCCAGATTGCGCCGGGGAATTACCACGCCCTGGGTTCCCGTCATCCCCAGGATTTTGCACGTTTCAAACCAGCCTTCGATCTTTTCGTTTATTCCCCCCACCGGCTGTATTTCTCCCTTTTGGTTGACAGAGCCCGTTACAGCCAGGCCCTGGTCAATGGGAATGTCGGCCAGGCTGGAGAGAAGGGCAAAGAGTTCGGCGCTGCTGGCGCTGTCACCCTCGACGCCGCCGTACAGCTGTTCGAAGGTTATGCTGGCCGACAAAGCCAGCGGACGCTTTTGGGCGAACCGCTGCCCCAGATAACCGGCCAGGGTGAGCACGCCCTTGCTGTGGATGCTGCCGCTGAGCTGGATTTCCCGTTCGATGTTGATGATGCCGCCGCGGCCGGCAAAGGTGTTGGCGGTAATGCGGGCAGGTACGCCAAACTGGTAATCGCCGGTGCTGAGCACCGACAGGCCGTTGACCTGACCCACTGCAGCGCCCTGGACCGAGACCAGCAACTTGCCTTCGGCCAGCAAGCGCTCCCGGTATTCCTGCCAGCGGCTGGAGCGGTAGATTTTCTCGGCAATGGCCTTGTTGACGTGCCGGCGCTGGACAACTTTGGCGCCCTCCAAGCCCGCCCACACATCGGCTTCATAGAGCAACTCGGCCAACTCGTTGAAACAGGTGCTGAGGCGGCGCTGGCTGGAGATGATGCGCGAGCTGTGTTCCACCACCCTGGCCACCGCATCCCGGTGCAAATGGCGCAGGCCTTCACTTTTGGCCCGTTGGGCGGCAAAGCGGGCGATGTGCATTTCGGTTTCCGGGGTGCGCTCCATGTCGTCGTCGAAGTCGACCTTGACCTTGAACAGCTTGCGGAAATCTTCGTCGTAGTTGTACAGCAACTGGTATTGAAAATGGTTGCCGATGATAACCACCTTGGTGGTCAGGGGTATGGGTTCGGGGCGCAGGGTGGACAAGGCCAGGGCCGAGTACTGGTCGGCCATGCTTTCCACCCGGATCTCCCGGGTTTTGAGCGCTCGTTTGACGGCCTGCCAGGCCAGGGGGTTGGCCAGCAAGTCATTGGCATTGAGAATGAGGTAGCCGCCGTTGGCCCGGTGAAAGGCGCCGGCCTTAATTTTGGTAAAGTCAGTGGTGAAGCTGCCCATCTCATTCTGGTACTCCACCCGGCCCAGCAAATTGTACCAGGTGGGGTTGGGCTCGACCACCACCGGAGCGCCGTCGGTTTTGCTGTTGTCCACCAGGAGGTTGACCTTGTACCTGCGCACGTCCTGACGCCTCATGGCCAGGAGCGGCAACTGCTCTTCGCCGTCTTTGTCCTTGAATTCGTCCAGGTGCTGCAGGACATCGTTTTTGTAGGTTTCCAGGTAGGCCACAACCTGGGCGTTGTCCCGGTACTTGTGTTGCAGCTCTTCAATGAGGTGCCCCACCGCCGACAGCCCGATGCTGTGGTCCAGCTCCTTGAGCCGCGCGCGGAGCTCGCGCTCGGCCTGGGTCACCCGGCGCATGATTTCGGCGGCCTCGACCCGCAGTTGCTGGGACCTTTCCTCGATTTCCCGCTGCACTTCGGGCTTGAGGCTGGCGTACTCATTTTGGGCCACTTCCCGGCCGTCGATGATGGGCACCGTTAAGAATCCCGACGCAGTGGTCTTGAGGGCAAAGCCGCGCTGCAAAGCAAGGTCGGTCAGTTCTTCCAGCAAAGCCGTCCGGGTTTTCTGGAAGTCCTGCAGGATCCGGGCCTTGTGGCGCTCGTATTCCTCGCCGTCAAAGGCTTTGGGAATATCTTCCCGCAGGGCAGCTTCCAGTTCCTCGATGTCGCGGCAAAAGACCCGGCCCTGTCCCCCGGGCAACACCAAAGCTTTGGGCTGGCTGGGGTTGGAAAAGTTGTACACGTAGCACCAGTCCGGCGGCACCGGTTGCCGGGTCGCCTTGGCCTGCACCGCTTTTTTGGCATAGGTGGTGCGGCCGGTTCCCGGCGAGCCGACGATGAAGATATTGTAACCGGGACGGGTAATGTCCAGGCCAAAGCTCATGGCCTGCACGGCCCGCTCCTGGCCGACGATATCCTCCAGGCCCTCCAGTTCCGCGGTGGTGGTAAAAGCAAAGGTCTCCGGCGCACAGGTTTTGCGCAGGTATTCTGTGCCGACCCGCAACTTGTCTTTCATCACTTCCTTCCCTTCCTTCCCCCGGGAGCTCATATGGGCAGCCCCCGGCTCTCGGTGTTTAATGATATGTAGTATCTTTCCAGAAAATTATCCCTGTACTCGAACACCCCGCGAATGGCCAGCCCGCGCAACAAGGGGGGAAGAATGAAGGGAATGTTGTGGACGAATTCCCGGCCCCCGGCCAGGACGGCGCCCAGGTCCAACCAGGCAAAATGCCCTTCCTCCCGGGCCGCCACCGGCACCCGGGGGTGACAGCCGAGGAAAAGGTAGAGGCGCCATGCGTTGGCGGGATCGCCGAGGTCCAGGCAGTCGACGCTGCCCATGGGCCGCAGGTCCTCCAGGTCCAGGCCCGTCTCTTCCCGTATTTCCCGGCGGCAAGCCTGGGCGGGGGTCTCGCCCTCCCTTACCTTTCCGCCCGGGGCGTTCCACTGTCCCTTGTGGGGTTCGCGCCGGCGGCAGAGCATGAGACAATGGCGGTGTCCTTCATCCAAAATGAAACACAGGGTTGCAGCAATTATGATTCCATCACCTGCCTGTACAAATCCTGGTACTTATCCACCCAGATGTCGGCGCTGAATTTTTGCGCCTGTTCCCGGCAACTGGCCCGCCACGCCGGCAAATCCCGGGCGATTTCCAGCACCGCCGCCGCCATTGCTTCTGTGTCCCCCACCGGCGCCAGGATGCCGCCGCCGTTGCCCACCACTTCAGGCAGCCCGCCGGTGTCGCTGCCCACCACCGGCACTCCGCAGGCCATGGCTTCCAATGCAGCCAGGCCAAAGCTCTCCTTTTCCGAAGGCAGCAGGAAAACGTCTCCGGCCGAAAGCAGGGGCACAATTTCCTGCTGCAGGCCGACAAAGCGGACATCGGCGGCCACCCCCAGTGCCCGGGCCCTGGCCAGGGCGGCGCAACGTTGCGGGCCGTCGCCGGCCAGGATGAGCACTGCCGGCCGCTTTTGCCGTACCCGAGCAAAGATTTCCACCACGTCCACCAGGCGTTTTACCGGCCTGAAGTTGGAAATGTGGACGAGCACCAGCTCCCCGGGCTCGGCATAAACCGAGCGCAGACCTTCATCCCGGCGCTTGTAATGCTCGAGGTCGACAAAATTGTAGACGGTGTGCACCAGGCACCGCAACCCGAACCGCTCGACGCTTTCCCGGGCCAGGGCCTTGGAGACCGCGGTGACGGCATCGCTGTTCTCAATGGCAAAGCGGGTTATTTCCAAAAAATCGGGCTGGGTCCCCACCAGGGTTATGTCGGTGCCGTGGAGGGTGGTCAGCACCTTGACCCTGCCGGTAATCTGCCGCGCCATGACGGCAACCAGGGAATGGGGCACGGCATAGTGGGCGTGGATAAGGTCGAGGCCGTACTCCTTGATGACCTGGATCACCCGGCCGGTAAGGGCCATGGTCCAGGGCGGGTGGGGAAAGAGGGGATAGTTGGGCACGCTGACCTCGTGAAAGAAGACGCGGGAACAGTCGTCTGCCTTGAGGCGCACCGGCGGCAAATGGTTGACAAAGTGCACCTGGCATCCCCGCCGGGCCATGGCCAGACCCAGTTCGGTGGCGACGACGCCGCTGCCCCCGTAGGTGGGATAGCACAGTATGCCTATCTTCACGCTCACGCCCCCTTAAATTGCTGTAATATCCTGCGCTTCAATCTGTCTGAGGCTGACCAGGGCTTCGGCATAGGTGCACCCGATTTCTCGGCCCCAGGCCCGGAAACGCAGGGCATGATCTTCGAAAAACCGTTCCCGGTTGAGAAGGGTGGGACGGGCGCCCTGGGACGGCGGCGCAAACTGGCTGGCGTGGGCCTTGACGGCCTGTATTTTGGCATCCCAGTACGCGTCTATGTTGATCAGCACCGTGGGCTTTTCGGCACGGCCCAAAAAGTAATAAAACAGCCGCCGCGGCCGGTGGGGCTGACCGGGAACGGGAAACTTGTGCAGTCCCGCCAGGTGGCAGGCCCGGGTGACGATGACGCTGGCTGCCTCGTGGTCGGGGTGGCTGTCCCTGTGCCAGGGTGCCAGGACGATGTCGGGTCTGACCTGGCGCACCAGGGCGGCGGTTTTTAACAGCGCTTCCCGGTCGGGCTGGAGAAAGGCATCGGGCAACCCTAAATTGTGCCGGGCCTTGGCGCCCAGAATGGCGGCCGCCCGCCGCCCCTCCTCCATGCGGATTTCGGGCGTGCCGTTGCTGCCCATTTCACCCGCCGTCAAATCGCAGATTTCCACCGCGTGGCCCAGAGCGGCATGCCTGGCCACTATACCCCCCACCGACAGTTCGACGTCATCGGGATGCGCGCCAAAAACCAGGATCTTCATCAGTCATCAGCTCCTATAAATATATTGCCAAATCGGGAGCAGGCTGTTGCTCCATCAGGATATCGATAAACCCGAAGCCGTACTTGTTTAAGTACCACAGACTGTTGTGCACACGCTGCTGACGGTTCCCCAGGGGCGCCAGGGCGGTCTTGAGACGCTCGGCATGGTGCAGCAGTTCGCGGTTTTTCTGGCGCAGGCTGGCCAGAGCCTTTTTTTCCAGCCACTGTACCTGTTCCAGGACTTTGGCCAGATTTTTGGCCCCCAGCTCCGCCAGTTGCCCGTCCAGGGCTGCCAGACCGGGTGTAATGCGGGCATACTCCTCCTCGATGCGGGCAGCCAGGCTGGCAAAGGTATGGGCAATGCCAAGGGGATCCGCCGCCTGCAAGCGCTCCTCTGCCCAGGCATCCAGTCCCGCTTCCACCTGCTGATAAGTGAGGCCGTACTTGTCCAATAACCGGGCAACGGGCGGCTCCAGCAGCACTCCCCCCATCCGGGGCAACACCGGCGGCATTTGCAGGCCGAAGGCGGCGAAGACCGGCTCAATTTGCTCCAGGTAGGCCAGCTCTCCGGGCCCGCCGACTATGGCCAGCACCAGCAACACCAGTTCCTGGACCAGGGGACGGAGAACGACGTTGGGACTGAGAGTCCAGGGTTCCTCCTCCACTTTGTGCAGCAATTCCCGGCGGCTGAATGTGACGGCGCCCCTGCGGTCCCTGAAAGCGTCGCCGTCCCGCAGCAAAGCCAGGCGCAACCCTTGGTGAAGGAGGAAGAGGTGGCTGTGCTCCACAGGTATATCCAGCACCGGCTGCCGGCCGCCGGCCTGCATCTCCCGGGCCTTTTCCGCCAGCATCCTGTGTATGTCCGGTCCGTGGTCCACCGCCCAGGCAAAGACCGGCCGCGCACCGGTGCGCAGGGGCAGACCACAGGAATCCACTATAACCAGGCCGTGGGCAGCAAATAACCGGGCCAGCAAAGCCCCGCACCAGTGGGAAAAGGAATCCCGCGCCGTTTCGGCTGCCAATGCGAGGATGTCGGCAGTGAACTGGGTTTCCGGCAACAGCTCCTGAAGCTGTTCCAGCACCGCCATTACAGCCGGGCGCTCCAGGGCAATCTGACATGCCGGGGTAAGCTGGAATTCCCCAGGAAAAGTAATCTGGCGCAAACCGGCGGCAGTGGGAAACCAGGCAGTGCGCACCTCCTGAAAATCATGGTCCTCGCTGGCCAGCCAGAAAACGGGGACCACCGGCGTCTGCAGTTGCTCGCTGAAACGCCGGGCGAGAATTACTGCAGTGGCGGCTTTATACACCGTGTACAGGGGACCGGTGAGCAAGCCCGCCTGCTGTCCCGTCACCACCGCCGGCGCCCCCCCGGCCAGGGAGCGGACGGCAGCCATAGTCTTCTCCCCGCCGCCAAACTCCCGGTTGGACTGTTCCAGCCACGGCCACAAATCCCGGTTCTGTTCCTTGCGCTGCTTCAGGTAGTGCAAACGCTTTGCAATCTGGTCTTCGACCTCCACAGCCTTCACCCCCATTTCAGGTCTTGAGGATATTTTCGCCACGCACCCCCTGCATACCTGCAAACAAAAAGCCGGGGAGTCCCCGGCCCGTTAAGACCTTTTTTTCTTTTGAAGCGCCCACAAAACCAACTGAGTTCTGCTGTCCACCCTTACCTTTCTCAGCATGTTGCTGATGTGATTCCGCACCGTCTTGGGACTGATAAACAGCGCCCTGGCGATGTAATCGTCCCTCAATCCCTGCAACAGCATATGCAGCACTTCTTTTTCCTTTTCGGTAAAGTTTACGTTGTCCAGTTCGATGTGCAGGTTGGCATACAGGCCCAGCACCAGTTGACACAGGATTTCGGCATACCTTTCGCCTTGTCCCCACATGCGCAGGTCCAGGCTGTCGCCGGTCTGTTTGATGACGGTGCACATTGGTTCCCGGCTGAAATCTTCGGGAAGGGAAAAGGGCGGGTTGATTAAGATTAGCGCAAAATTCCGGGGGGGCAGCCCGGACAGTTGAGCAGCAGTGAGCAACGGTCCGAATATAATTATTGCTTCGACGTCCCTGCTCTGCCACATATCCTGCAAACGCTTGTTGCTCAACCTGTTTTCGAAATAAGCTTCGACACAACCGCTTCGCTCTAAGGTCGGAATCAGCTGGGGGTGGGCGTCAATTATCGAATGCGGTGCTGCCAGAATATATTTGCCCACATCGTTCACCCCGTTGCATGCAAATTTACGGCGCCTGTGGGCGCCGTATTAGCTCACTCGCCGTTCAGGTCTGTCAGCTGCGGCGGGAAGAAGGGCGGGAATGGCCGCTCCAGGAACTGCTCGCATACGTCGCCCAGTTCTTCACACTCAGGCGGTACGGGACAGAAACCGAAGGACGGGACCAGCAACTGAACCTTGAGGGCGGTCTTGATGATGATAAAAGCGCCAATGGTGGCTGTAACGAGGAAGTCTTCGACTTCGTCCTCCTGAATCACTTCGCCGGAACAGGCCAAGGATTCGAAAATGGATTCTGCCAGTACCTTCATGTGAAGCGGGTCGGGAGCATAGAGAATGACGTCTTTCAGGAAGCATACTTCTTCGAGGTTGGTGGTGAAGTTGGCCGGGTTTTCGGAATCCCGGATGATAATCTCCAGCACTGCGCAAACCCGGACCCGCACCCTGCCCAGGGGACCTTCATCTATTGGCTCAATGCTCCAGTCGGTAAATGTTTCACTGCACGGTCTGATTCTGCATTCAACGGTAAGGTTTTCCAGAGGAGCATCGGGCAAAACCAGGTCTCCGAAGAAGAACTCTTCGCACTCCCGTTGGGAACAGGCGTCGTAGATCTTGGTTACCCAGATACAGGCTATTTCTGTCGGGTTGGGAATCTGGCTGTGCTTGCCAGGCCACAGTTTTGCTTTTTCCATAGGTATATACCCTCCTTTCACAATAAGTTATGAATTCTGCCGCCCGGTGGTGTTAGGCATTTGCCGCCTTGACTTTCCTTTTTCGGCAAATCTTACCCTCGCCGGGCAATTCTCCGTTAAAACCAGCGCTGCGGACCACGGACGCCGTAAGCGGCCAGTACGTCTGCTGCCGCCGGCAGGGAAAGCTTGTCCCCTGCAGTTAAGTTATGTAAAGTAAAGCCAAACGACTGCGGAGGTGTTTTTCTTGGCAACAAAGACGGCTAAATTGGTTTCCTGCCTCGGCCTGGCCTTGGCTTTAATGGTCGCAATTGCGCCGGCCGCCCAGGCAATTTCCTACTACGCTTACTTACAGCAGTACCTGTCTCAGCCTCAGGCGCCCCGGCCGCCCCAGCCCGACCCTCAACCGGCGCCGGCGCCATCCCAGCCTGCCCGGGTCGATGATTTCTGGGCAAGCAGGGCGGCGGGCAGAAAAGCGCTGCTGGCGCAACAGCAGGCCCCTGCTGCCCCGCCTGCCAGCCCCAACCCCATCTCTCCCGTGGATCCCAGTCCTGCGCCGCCTGCCGGCTCCGATTCCGCTCCGCTCCCTTCCCAGCTCACTGCCCGGGAGCAGCAGATGCTGGAGCTCATCAACAGAGACCGCCTGGCCCACGGCCTTCAGCCCCTGCAGGCGGACATGCGCCTGACCCGCCTGGCCCGGCTGAAGAGCCAGGATATAGTGGACAACAATTACTTTGACCACCGCTCCCCCACCTACGGAACCGCCTTTGACATGTTCAGGGCCAATGGCATCATCTTTATCCGCGGCGGAGAAAACCTCTCCAAGGCCGGCAGCGTCCAGGTTTCCCACCTGCGCCTGATGAACAGCCCCAACCACCGGGCCAATCTGCTCAACCCCTACTTTACCCACATCGGCATCGGCATCGTCAATATCAATCCTTCGGGCGTCGTGGTCACGCAGATGTTTATCCAGGCGCCCTGACAGCAAAGACCGCTGTAACGCGGTCTTTTTTATTTGCATTGGCTGAAAGCGGCGCATACAATATACAAAAGTCTATTCTGGGGTGATTGAGATGGAGCTGAGAATAGTTAAAGGCGCCAGTACTCTGGACGACTCGGGCCTGTACATGAACGGCAGGATCTACGTCCCCGGCGATGCCCTTAGTACTTTTGTCGGCATGTGGCAGCAGAAGATAATCTTTTTCAACAGCCCCCTGGCGGGCAAGCGTTTATGCATTACGGTGCTGAGCACCGATTCCCTTGCCCGGGGCCTGCCTCAGGATCTGGAACATTTTATCGGGCTGTGTGCGGCTGCCGGCGCACAAATAATCTTCCACACCGGCGGCAAGCTCCCCGCCAGCCACATCATCGTGGCCGTTGAACCGGGTTCGCCCCGTCTCGCCGTCAGCTATCTGGGCGCCGCCCTGCGTAGCAAGCCCTTGGCCAGAAAGCTGGTAAACAAAGTCCGGCACGGGCTCCAGCTGGCTTACCTTCCTGAGCCCGCCCCCTTCCGCAAGCCCCAGTACAACCTGCGCCTGGGCTGGACGGCGCGCCTGTTTACTCCCGCTGTGGCCATCCAGTGGCCGGCGGACCTGGCTCTGGGAGCGTGGCTCTTTGCCGGGCTGATGGAATTCCTGGCCGCCGGCGGCGACCTGGACGGCAACTTGTTTGCAGCCGGTGCAGAGAAGGTCGTTGCCCCCCTGGCCGAGCCCGCCCCGGCGCCGGAGGCCGAATACTTGCCTGAGCCGCAACCCGAAACCCCTGCCCCGGACCCCCCCGCCCCGGAGCCCGAGCTGCAACAGCCCCTTCCGCCCCTCCCCAAAATTGCCGCCCCGGTCCTGCGCCCGCCCCGCACCGCGCCGGCTGGAGGCCAATCGGCGGCCATGTCCAGGGCCCAATACCCCGAACTCTTCACCGGACGCATCAAGTACACCATTGCCAAAAAGCCCTTTACCTGAGCCAAGTACAAATGAGGCCCGTGGGGCCCCGTGAAAATCTTGCCTGAAGTTGTCCTGCCCGGGCAGTGCCCGCCGGCAATAAAAAAGAGCTGGCTTATGCCAGCTCTCCGGTTCCGGCGGCCAAATGGCGGCGCCAAACAAATGCGCCTGCTACCAAGAGCAGCAAGCCCAGGGGTATCAGCCAGTCAATATTTGTGCCCGTCTTGGGCAATCCGTCCTCTTCCTCGCTTTCAGCTTCCATGAGGGCGTATTCGTTCCAGTGATCCACTTCGATGGTTACAGTGCACCTTTCTGTATCCACCGTACCGTTCTGGGCCACCCACTTCCCGGTGTCAGGGTTGTACCAGTATACATCCAGGTTATCCGGGTCGTCCACATCTGCGGGATCATAGTGGAATACCATGGTCACCTTGCCGAGGAATTCACTGACTGCGCTGCCGTCCTCCGCAGTCATGGTAAAGCTGTAGACGGAGCCAATGAATTTAAAGCCTTCGGGAGCATCGCCGTCAACCTTTTTGACGCTTACCACCACGTTGCCGGGCAGAGCAGCGGCAGGCAACTCAATTTCCAGCTCGTTTTCCCGGACCAATTGGACGCTGCTGTCGTCTTCCAATTCAGCGAAATTGATTTGCACCGTGGTTTCATCTGCACTGCAGGAGACCAGGTTGTCCGGGGCATTGACCTTTCCGGTTCCCTCGTTGCTGATCATCACCGGAGTCCCGGAGAAGGTATTGCCCGCCACGGTAAATTTGGTGGCATCTGTGATGCTGCCTTCTTTTTGGCGGATGCGGATTCCGGCTATGCTTTGGTCGTTGATGACGTT
>Ga0116181_1000041_pt1 | contig 97540 bp, 92 predicted proteins | sample AD_UKC075_MetaG_FD_89752 | JGI IMG/M metagenome (GOLD analysis project Ga0116181, IMG submission 89752) | Active sludge microbial communities of municipal wastewater-treating anaerobic digesters from USA - AD_UKC075_MetaG | ecosystem: Engineered > Bioreactor > Anaerobic > Digestate | place: USA... | reverse complement strand
TTTGTACTCTTATTGAAGGTGATGGATTCCCCTATGGCTATAGGAAGCTTACCGTCTGCCTGAAAGAAGATTATTTTCTACGTATTAACCACAAGAAGGTATACCGACTTTGTGCCGAGCTAGCCTCCCAGAGAATACCACAAAGCAATCATGAGAAACGATTTGAAACCTGAAGTTATTGCTGCATAATGTCCAAAGTTAGGGGTTTGAACCGAGCACTTTTCTAAGAATCGTTGGGTCTTTTTTACTCATCTTAACGTTGATTGGCACTATTGTGACTTGGGTACTCGCAGGCTTTTGGTACGCGCTTTATGCTTGTTTAACTGGATCAGCAATCTCTTTCGTTCCGTTGGTTTTAGCTGACGTAAGGGACAGACTGGAACGAGTCGAATACAGACTAGGTCAATTGAAGACATCAAGACGTTCGGAACAGCAAGTGGACACCAGGTCAATGTTCAGTTCGCAGGAGAAGGAGGTATCCCCTTCGGAGCGCTTGTTCGATCCGATTGAGGAGTAGCTCAAGGAGCGAGTATCGTAGGATGGAGTTCGCAACAGCAAAAAAGCCAGTTGGTTGAAAAAACCACTGGCTTTTTTTCAGTAAACAAGGGGGAAATCCACGATTACGTCAAGAGCGTCGGGTGTGATGTGTATCCGTACCGGATCAGGTGTCTTCAGACCTAATGGAAGTGATTTCGGTTCAACAACCACAGTGAAGCTACCCAGGGGCAGTGCCTCCACATAGTAGTTGCCGTTTTTGTTTGTAAAAGCTTGTTTTTCCGACTCAAGGACTTTTATCTGCACCCAATCTAAGAGAATATCCTGATCGTTGTAGATGCCGTCCAAATTGGTGTCGATAAACACTCTGCCTTTGAGCACGCCGTTCATGGTAAGGGGCATATCCAGGACTATATTGTCGCCAGTTCTAATTCTCACCGGCATTTCTAACAGGGGTGCAACATAGTCTGTGGTGAGTTTGTCTGGATTGAAACCGAACATTGTGATCTGAGGGCTGAGGTCGCTGAACAAGAAGAAACCGTCCTGGTTGGTTGTAGCGGTTTTGGAGCCTATCCTCATTTCGATGTTGGGCACTCCGGGCTCTTCTTCGTCCTGTAAGCCGTTTCCGTTAAGGTCCAAAAAGACCGTTCCAGCGAGAGTGGTAGCCAGGTTTTCCCCGGTGTACTTGTGGCCCAGATAGCCCTTGGCGGAAAATGAAATTCCCTGCGAAATGGTGATAGATGCTACGTGCTCCTGTTCTCCGGTAAGTGGGGAGGACGGGAGTTTTTCGTACTTCAGTCCCAGCGTCAAGCCACTGGCAAATGTGTGGCCGAAATACCCTTTGAAGGTGCTCTCAAGGGACTTTTGAGCCGTCTGTCGCAGCGCTGCGGACAGCCAAAACTGAGTGTCTTTGTTTCCCAGAGAGACTTTGCCAGAGTACTCGGTGTAGTCGCCTCGCTTTCCTTCGTTCTTCTGAACCTTGTACTCCCAGTGTGGACCTAAAAGGTAGAAACTGAGGGCTAAAGAAGCAGTCATGTTCTCTAACTCCTCGTCAGGTCTTAACTTGCCCTGGATGTCAAAAGCACCGTTAAGGTTCACGCTTCTCGGAAGACTTAAGCCCAGCTGCAATTCACCGGCGCCGGACAAAGCACCTTCTTGTTCGAGGACAAAAGCCTCGCTGCTTAGATACAGCCGCTTCCACAGGTTGGCTGTGACCTTGCCCTGGAGCTGTCTTTGCTTCCAGGAAAGGCTTTCCAGCTTGAAAGACTGATCGGAGAACTTGGTACTCAAGCTGAGGCGGGAAAACGCCAAACTCATACCTGCAGTTAAGGTTTTTGTGCGTAGGACCTCTTCCAATTGGGCGAGGTAGTTTTCGCTTTCTCCGTAGCTTAGAGAAAAACGAGAAAGAGGTTTGTTGAAGCTTAAAGACGCAGAGCCTTTGTAGTAGCGAAGTAGCGGAGTGGTATCGGTCTTAAACGTCACACCTGCGCTCCCCTGGAGTCTTAGGTTTGACCAGAGATCTTTTTCCAAGAATAAGCTGGCCCCTTCACCTGTGGGCTTTTGATAGTAGGCTAGAACGTCTCTCGGGTTGTTGAAGTAGCCAAGCTCTAAATATCCGGTTCTAAAAGTGGTGATAAGAGAAGCGTCTCCTCCAACGCTTTTGCCGACTAAATAAACGTTAGAAGCAAGGCTCACTCCTGAAAACAGCTCAAACTGCAGTGCTGAACGAAGGAGGGGTTTTTCCAGAACGGTTCCTAATCTTTGCCAGACAAAACCCAGGTTAAAATCGATGTTATCGGTGAGACCGCGGCTGTAGGAGAGTTCTGCAAGCTCTCCGAGATGTTCGAACTGCCTCTTGCCGAAGATGCCTGCGTAGAGGTTGAACTGGCTTTCTCCACGGTTGAGATTAGAAACGCCATTGTAGGAGATCTTCTTGCTTAAGATCTTGGCATTTTCCACAGTGATCACTTGATACCGGTAGGGCTTAAGGGCTACCAGCACGGTTTCGGGATTGTTAGATTTCAGTTCGACTTTTTTCGCGGGAGTATTGTTAACAAAGATCACCGCTGTGTCGCCCTTTTTGCCTTGGATCTCGATCTGCGCAAGAGGATAGTTTCTGGAGATCACAGGGTAAGGTGAGATAAACTGGAGTCCAAACAGAGAAACGTTGCCCAGTCTTGTGCTCGAGGTAAACGAGGTATGGCCGAGTTTAAAAAGCATGTTGTTGTTCTCGTAAGTAAGGAAGAAGTAGGGGTTTTTCAGCTTGTTGTTGTCCAATGCTGCACCTATGGAGATCTCCGCTAAACCAGAGCGAAAATGAAGATAAAACTGGCCTTTCGTCTGGCTGGAGCCTCTGCGGTAGGTCTTTTCCAATTGGTACTCGATGGAGGAAGGACGAAGGACGCTGAGAGGCTCTTCGTAGACCACCACAGGGGTTTTTTCTAGTTCCAGTTCTTCACTTTCAACTTGCTCCACTACTGGGCTGGGAGTTTCCAGAACAATCACTAGGGACATTTTCAGGGGATCGTAGAGGTAGGTGATGCCCATGAGACTCTGGAAAAACTCCATGTGTACATAGTAGTCACCTGCAAGTTCTACGGGCATTTTGTCCAAAAGCAGTGGCAGGTTGTCGTATCCCGTGCTGGAAAAGGGGAGGGTATTTTCCTGCCAGGTCACGGAGAAAATGTCGTTGACTCTGTCAAAGGAGACGTCAAGATCAAGGGCAGGTGCTACCTGAAAGATGGGGATTAACAGACCGCCGTCATCTACAGCATCAATAATGTCCTGCCATTTGATCTTTCCGTCGGAGTACTTAATAGTAGCTTCCAAAAGCAGCTCTTCGTAACTAAACGCCGAAGCAGCAAACACGCACAGCAGTATTAGTATCAGTAGTTTTTTCATGAGCCACTTCCTAAAACTCTGAACACGATCGCCTGCTCGTGGGTTACATCAAACCCGGTAAACTTGAAAACTAGAGACAAGCGGTAGTCGCCGCTTGGCACGGCGGCAACCGGATAGTAGAGCTTCGACGTTTTTCCGGGAAGCAGGACCTGTTCTGAATATGAATCATGGAGCAAAACGCTGCCTGTGGCCGTCTGCAGCTTGTAGTCGATAGCAAAGCGAATATGGGCGGTGCCCTGGTTGACAGCTTCCACCAGAAAATAGACGCTGCCGTCGATCAACGCTACGTTGACATCGATAATCTCAAAGGCAAGGGTTGCATCTTCAGGAGCCACGTAGATGGTCGCGCCGATTTTGGTGGTAATAGTTGTTCCCATCTGGTCTCCAGGAATTGGCAGTTCCTCTTCGAAAAAAACAATGCCCTTACGTTCAATGCCGTCTGTTGGGACTTCCACTGTGAACCTTACCACCTGAGTCTGGCCTGGTTCTAGTGTAAACTGCCTCGGACTGAACTTCAGGGAGGCTCCCAGCGAATCTTCTAACGTTCCAGCGGGCAGCTCTTGGAGCTTACCCTGGTTATCCAATACCCAATCATATAACACTGCAGTTAAATTCACAGGAGCATCTCCTGTATTCATGACGTTAATCGATTGTGTCAAGCGGGTTCCGGGAGGTCCGACGAGGACAAACCGGCTCGGATCGACGATAACAGTTGCCAAAGCGGTGAGACTAAATACTAAGCAGAGTAACAAAGTAACGCAGAGTTTTCTGTTCATGACTAATCCCTCCAAAATAGCCCGGGCCAGTGGCCCGGGCTTTTGGTGTTCTTTAGATGGTGTAGGCTTTGAGAGTGATGTTGCCGTTGTACTGGCCGTGAGCTGTACTCAATGTGTATGGTACGCGGAACTGATGGAGAGCTGTGATTGTGTCTGTTGCAGGTCTTTCGGCGATTCTGACTGTATCTGCCGTATCGCCGTCGAAGATGAACAGATCCCAGTCGCCATCGTCAACTTTGCTCCTCATGTGCAGTGGGAGAAGCGGGCTGGCGATAGTGGTGTCAACGTTGGAAGCTGCTACGAGAGCAGCGCCAATGACATCGTACCTGAAGGTGTCGTTGGCGTAGACCACGACTTTCAGCTGGTCGCAGCCTTGAATGAACACATCGTCGCCGGGCTGGATCTCAGCATTTTTGCCGTGACCGAGAACTGCCCAGTCGCCATCGACGTAGCCACCGACCTCATTGTCGAACAGCATGTAGTATTTCTGGGCGGTCGAGATAGCTGCAGCACCAGGACCAAAGCTTTCAAGGACAGAGTTGCCCATGTTGCCGGTAACAGTCATCTTGATGTAGCAGGGGATGTATGCTTCTGCTCTAATTGTCAGTTGAGCGGCTTGAGGATTCTTACCATTGACATCCTTGTAGTAGCCACCGTCACGATTTTTGATGTAGTCGAGGTTGATGAACTGACTACCGGTTTTCTCTGTGATGACGATACCGTCATCGTTTACGTGCTGTCCGTACAGTTCAGCGTCTGGAACAGTCTCAGCCAGAGCCAAACTGGATACAAAAAGCACCATCAAGATGAGAAATAGAGGGAAAAGTTTGCGCATTTTTTTGCCTCCTTTTTTATTTACAACCTATTGCTAGGTTGTTAGCCATTAGTTAATCAGTGGTTGAGAGAGTAAATACCAGCGGGAAAACGTAGAAGTCTGCAGGGATGTCCTTGTAGTCAGCTGCAAGCTTGATCTGAACCTTGAAGCTTTGTGTGTGGCGTCCGCCGCTTCGTGTCGCAAGGAGCACTGGTACTTCATTTGGATAAACTGTTCTGCCATTTGCTGTGACTTCCAAGGCCGGATAGCTGCCAAGACTCTGTACATAGAGTTCCCAGTTGGCATTGGATGTCACTTGAAACTCAATGGTGCTCTCGGAGTTGCGGTAACCATCCAAGAAGAAACTTTGGGGGTCGGCGTTGATTTTGAGCACTTGATCTATCTGAAAACTGAGGACGATCACGGCCTGGGTTTGACCAGAGGCTGCAAAGACTAAACTGTAAAAACCCGGAGGGGCGTCTAGGGTTGGCATCATGGAGACGATACCTTCTGCAACGTTGACAAACTCAGGAAACGCGTTTGGATCTTTGGCAGAGTTTGCAGCTACCGTGCTAGTAAGGTTGTCTATATAGCTTCCCTCAAGTTCCGGAAACAGCTCGTAAAGGTTGACTGTAGTCTTCACATCGAAAGGCAGAAGCCCCAGATCTTTGTGGAAGACCTCCGCTCCGGATACCAGTGAAAGCAGGAGAAGCAAGAGAACGATCCAGCGTTTCAAATAACTCTCCTCCTTCTGGAAAATTCAACAAGAATTGAACATCTTTGCGCTAATAGTATGATTCAGTGACAGGTGTAATATGCATGAACCGCAGAAAAATTTACCGTAATTTGGCAGAAGTTTTGTCTGCCGACACTGTTTAGCTATATGTAATTAGGCCTAGATCCATGCATGGACTCTTGAAAAAACCGGACGGGTTTTGGGGAGGGCCGGGAAGGAGCGCAAAAGCTACAGAACTGGCTGCCTTCCCCTCTCCCTTGGCCCTCAAAACCGGAGGGCTCCTGACACATAGACGTCTGTCTTACTCTGCTTGCGATCACGCACTTACTCAAAGGGTTAGAGCGTGTAAGCCCTAAAGGTGACAACGCCAATGTACTCGCCATGCCTGATGCTCAGTTCATAAGGCACGCGGAACCTGTGCTTGATGACTGTGAACGTGCAGTACGGTCTGTTGTCGAATCCCACAACTTGAGAATCTGTGAACGTCATCTCGACGGTCTCGCTGTACTCCAGATCATCGATTCCAATGCTACCGCTCCCGAAGACAGTTCTTCCCAGCTTACTTGGGTCATTTACGGTGGCAAGCTGGCACAGCATGTCCAACGGTAGATCGTTAATGTTGACATCTTCACCTGTGAACTTTAAAGGGCTAGCCTGAACCTCATAGATGTAGGCGTCGTTGGAGTAGATCACCACAAAGAAAGTGCTGTCAGCTTCAAGAAAGATAGGAAAATCGGAGTTGGGGAACAGCTGCGATGCCGTGCTTCCTTGGACAATCTCCCAGTTTTGGTCGATTAAGTCGCAGGTTTCGCGGTCAAAGAGTACGGACCACCTGCTGCTCTGGTTGTTCAATGCGTCCCACTCAGGGCCAGAACTGCCTGCAAGAGGTCTGTTTTCCGCACGGTAGACAGCAATGCCGAGGAAGCACGGGATGGAGGCTTTGGTCTGCAGAGACATCTGAGTTTTGGGGTTTGCATCGGATAGAGCTAATGCTGCAAGGGTGGTCTTCGAAGGGGTGATTGCTCCGCCCACAGATCCAGGAGAAAAGTGGATTTTTGTACCGCCTTGGCTAGTTCCACTTGACTGCTCCAACTCAACGGACCCAAGGTCCAGCGCAAACGCACTAGCTGTCATCAGAAGGCATAATAATATAAAAACGAATTTACGCATTGCTAAACCTCCCTGACCTATCCCAGCCTGTCCAAGCTGGGCACAACCTCGCCCGGACCAGCAGAAAACGAATCGCTATAGTCCAGGTAATCCCGGGCGTTTTCCGTTTCAGCTGAAGAGAGTCCGAGATCTAACCAGGTCTTGCCTTTTTTCAGAGGCTTGTCTTTTGGCTGTCCTGTCCAAAGAAGCAGTTCCTCTGGAAGCTACGTTTTTGCAGCTTGTCCGAAGACCCAACCGGCGAGGCAACTACAAAGCTGATAGTCTGCCAAACAACTGCTTCCAAAGGCTTAGCGCAGCTAAGCAGCGTCTTGGAAGTTCTCCCAGGGGAACTTGTCTAATCTCACTTTGCAGATAGAGTATGCGGCATCTGGAAGATTATGCACTTTCTAGAAAGATTTTTTTAGGTAGTAATGAATTACCGGTAAATTAAACGGGGAAGCCTTATGGCAAGCGGAAAACCTCCGGTCGTTCTTGCACTCCGAAAGCTCCCTGGGCAAAAAAAAAGAGCCCTTTAGGGCTCTGTATATCGGTAGAGGCAGAGATATGCCTTACAGAGAATGAGTTTGTATTGGTCCTTCATCGAGTTCGAAATTGGATAGATCAAGACCTGTGATCACCCACTTGTCGTTGTACAGGCGTCTTACAGTGAATTCGATTTTTCCTTTGAACTTAAACGTTGCGATGCTGCCCGGACCCTGGTAGGGTCTTAGCCCCTGCATATACAGCTCGCCGTACACTCTGGCAACGTCGGGATAGACGTCGAAGTCCACCCTCAGGAGGGTGAAGTCGAACACAGTGGTGCCCCTTAATTGGGGATTGGGTACGAAGTAGAAGAAGTCTGCAGCGTCCTCTTGATCCCAATACCTGATCTGATAGCCGCTTACAACCTTAACCCAATCTGATGAGAAGCAGCGCATAATGTCACTGTAGTTTTCCCATTTTACCGCTTTGGCCAGATCTTTCGTAATGAGCTTTTCCGGATGATACTCGATCGGTTTGACGATCACCACACAGCCGCCTAAAAACAGCGCAAAAAACGCGAGAAAAACCGCCCGTACAAAAAGGTTCTTTTTCATACAGACCAACTCCAATCCGATAACCATATTTTTGCAGGAGTACCAACGCGAGAAGCCGAAAAGGGTCGAGAGTACCATTTTTATGAAAGGAGAGGCCACTTGGCCTGAAAGCTATGAGATTAGGACTGCACGTTTCAATATCGGGAAAACTCACCAGAGCTTTTGACGAAGGCAGGAATTCTAGGTCTGAAGCTCTGCAGATATTTACAGCAAGCCCAAGAATGTGGAAAAGCGCTCAAATCTCCGAAGAAGCGGCAGCGGAGTTTAGAGCCGAGAAGAACGATTTCAGCCCCATTGTAGTTCACTCTTCCTACCTGATCAACCTGGGTTCCAAAAGCCCCGAGATCCGGGAGAAGTCTCTGCAAGCCCTGTTGGAGGAGGTAGAGCGCTGCAAGATGCTTGGAGCAGACTTTCTGGTTCTTCACCCAGGTGGAGGCGACGAGAACGCGGTAACTTACATTGCCGAAGGACTGTCTAAAGCTTTAGACTCTGCAGGCGGCGTAAAGATACTTTTAGAAAATGTAGCAGGTGAAGGCAGTAAAGTCGGCAAGAACTTCCACGAGCTGAAGGCTATTATCGATGAAACCACAAACGGAGAGCGCCTTGGCGTCTGTTTTGACACCTGTCACGCTTTTGCTGCAGGATACGATCTCCGCAGGAAGGACGTGTGGCTCAAGCTGCACGAAGAGATAGACGCTACAGTTGGCTTTGCAGCTGTTAAGCTCGTTCACTTAAATGATACCAAAGGCGAGCTGGGTAGCAACTTGGACAGGCATGCCAATTGGACAGAAGGTAAACTGGGAGTAGAGACGCTGAAGATTATCAGGGACGATCCAAGGTTCAGTTCTGTTCCCGGGATCCTCGAGACTCCAGGAGACCTTGCCGCAAGAACAGCAGACCTCAAACTCTGCAGGGAGTTGTTGAACTTTGAAGGGTAAAGTCGAAGAGTTTTTTCTGAACATACTGCCCGAAAAGATGCCCGGCTACGAGGCGCGCCACGTCCAGCTGGAAATGGCCATCGGCATCGCCGAGGCTTTTACCAGCGCTCATAAAGCGATCATTGAAGCAGGGACCGGCACGGGGAAGTCCCTTGCCTATCTTGTGCCCAGTTTCTTTACTGATAAAGACTCCCGCGTTGCCATTTCCACCGGCACCAAGAATCTGCAGGAGCAGCTGTTTAAGAAAGACCTGCCCTTTCTTGCCCGCATCTGGCAGGAGGTCTACGGTGAAGAGATTTCCTTCATGTATGTACAAGGCCGCAGTAATTATATATGCCTGACCAGGTTGCGAAATACTTTGATTCCCGAAGATGACAGAGCACTGCTTTCTAAGTGGATCAAGGAAACAGAAGATGGCAACATCAACGAACTGACAGGAAGGCTCCACCCTGAGACAGTTAGGAACATAGTCTCCGACCCAGACTACTGCCTGAGCCAGAAGTGTCCTTTTAGAACCGACTGCTTCATCACAAGGCTGAGAGTCAAAGCCCAAAGAACCAAGATCTTGGTGGTAAATCACCACCTGCTGCTCACAGACCTGATGATTAAGGATTCTGTAGGTGCCGATCAGAACTCGATCCTGCCCGCTCTTTCGCACATCGTTTTAGACGAAGCCCATCATCTTGAGGAAGCCGCTACGGAATGCTTTGGGGAAGAAGTATCCTTTGATGCTCTCCATGGTCTGAGAAATCAGGTGATCAACAACCGTGAGCTGCAAAGGCAGGATATCGAACTGAAAACCCGAATCGAACAGGAACTCTGGGATGCAGTTCCTCACATCAACAGGGCTAAAGAGCTCGGAGAGACGATGGACAGGGAAGACACAGCATGGGGCATGCAGACCGATGCTGCCCTGGTTGCTGGAAATATCAGACAGCACTACAGAGAAGCGGCTCAGCTCCTTGCAGAATACGGCGATACCTCTGTTGAAGCGGAAGCTCTCAGCAGAAAGGTAAACAGAGTTGTAAGAAGCCTCGATGCCTTCCTAGATGACAAGAATGACAGAGTCAGCTGGCTGGACAGGCAGGGATTCCACAGCGTTCTCCTCAGCGTACGTGAGGCGCTCCGCAGAATTTTGTTTTCAGCGGTGGAGCCTGTAGCGCTGACTTCTGCAACTCTTTCCACCAGCGGAAACTTTAGGTACATCAAGTCGCGTCTTGGTTTGGATAGTGGCTTTACACCACGAGAGCTGATTTTGCCGTCCCTTTTCGACTACTCGAAAGTCCTTCTTGCCATACCGACAGATCTCCTCAATCCCAACAGCGAGAAGGATATTGAGAGAATTGCAGATCACCTCAGAGAGATAGTACCGAGGATCAAGGGAGGAAGCTTTATCCTCTGCACCTCGTTTAAAATGGTTAGGATTGTCAAAGAGAAACTTCAGGACCTCGAGGGCATCAACCTGTACGTCCACGGCGACAAAAATGCCCAGGAGCTGATTGCCTCTTTCCGAGCCGACGGGCGGGGAGTGCTCATCGGCGTCGACAGCTTCTGGGAGGGTGTGGACGTGCCAGGAGATGCGCTAAAGGCTGTCTTCATTACCAAACTGCCGTTTCCCGTTCCCTCCGAACCGCTTTTCGCCGCAAGGCAGAGGCTCGTGGAAGAGCGGGGCGGTAACTCCTTTCGTGAACTCTCCCTTCCGGCAGCTCTCCTAAAGCTGCGGCAGGGGTTTGGCAGGCTCATCCGCCGCCAGAGCGACGAAGGGTTGGTAGTGATCTACGACTCGAGAGCCCTTTACAAAAGCTACAGCCGCGATGTGTTTCAGTCATTGCCAAAATGCAGAGAATGGAGGGGAAAGCTAGATGAGATGGCGGCATTCATTGAGAACGACAACTACCTGCGCACAACGCTCTTTCAGGACAGCTAGAGTCTGGTTGTTCTGTGCAGCTTTGCTCTTTGCTTTAGGTTTTCCGAGCTTAGCCGTTGAACACGTCGTTGGCCCGGGAGAAAACTTAACACAGATCGCAAAGCTGTACAACACCGAAGTCGCTCAGATTCTGAGCGTAAACGGTATCACCGACGCAGACAAGATTTGGGTAGGCCAAAAGCTCATCATCCCCAACAACAAGCTGGTGATCAAACTCGATGAAGTGGGAACGAAAGAGTCGCAGGAAAGGCCGCAGAACACCTATCAGTCCTACGTTCATCTTTCCTACAGCATTCTTCCTTCTGGCTACAACGGCCAAGAACACGTCTGCGTTGTAGGAGCGGAAGACACTGTTGATGAGATAGCCAAACGCTACGGTGTTTCCGCAGATCTCATTCTTACCCGTAACGGGCTCAGCGCCGAACAGGAGCTGATACCGGGACAGATTCTTTTTGTTCCAACAGATACCTTCAAGTTGATCTACTCCACAGACAAGGAAGTGGAACTTTTAGCGCGCGTTATTTCTGCTGAAGCTAGAGGAGAAAACCTCGAAGGTCAGATTGCAGTGGGCGCTGTAATTCTCAACAGGGTCAAAGACCCCAGATTTCCCAACTCCATTACCGAGGTGATCTTTCAGAAGGGCCAGTTTGAGGTTGTCTCCAACGGCACCTATCTCACTGTTCCGGTGACAGAGCAGGCCCGCATTGCAGCCAGAGAAGCACTGCGCGGGCGGGATCCTACAAACGGAGCGCTCTTTTTCTACAACCCCAGAATAGCCAAGAACGGATGGTACTTTGAAACCAGGGTTAAAGCCGTTGAAATCGGCAACCACGTCTTTACTTATTAAGCATAAGGCGAGCTCAGCAGGCATACTCTCTCTTAGGAGGGATATGCCTGTGTTTATTATTATAAGACGTTCCCAGCTTCTGTTTATTCTGATAGCTGCGGTCCTGGTTGTTCTCCTTTTGCTTTTTGTCATTATACCAAGAGCCGTTCTGTCGTCTTCTGGGTCTCTTCCGATCTTTAAGGGAGATCCCAACAAAAAGGCAGTGGCCTTCTGCATCAATGTTGCCTGGGGCAACGAATACATCCCGTCTATCTTAGACACGTTAAAAACGCACGATGTGAAGGCCACATTTTTCTTTGTAGGCACGTGGGTTCAGGAGAACCCCGATCTGGGGAGAACCATTGCTGAAGCCGGGCATGAGATCGCCAATCACGGCTACTCCCATGTCCACCCGAAAAGGCTTTCTAAAAGCAGCATTCAGAAGCTGATCACCGACAACGAAGCTGTGCTCCTCAAAGAGTTCGGCAGAGCCTCGAAGGTTTTTTCTCCCCCTTACGGAGAGTTCAATAGCAAAATTGTCGATGCAGCAGCGGAAATAGGGTATAAAACAGTTATGTGGACTCTGGACACCATAGATTGGCAGAATCCCGATGCAGCGACTTTTCTTGGCCGCATCGTCCCGAAGTTGGAAAACGGTGCGCTGATTCTCATGCATCCTACGGAGGTCACTGCGAAAAATCTAGGAACACTCATTGCTGAAATTAAGTCCAGAGGATATGATATTATTACCGTAAGTGAAATTCTGTAATATAATGGAAGTTCACCAACAACTCGGGAGGTGGAGACAAGTCTCTGACTTGTAGCTGATGATTGAAAAAAGCGTATTGCCAAATGGCCTAACTATCTTAACAGAATCCCTACCGCACCTGCGCTCTGTGTCTGTGGGTCTGTTCGTGGAAGCAGGATCCCAAGACGAAAGACCCAACGAGCGGGGAGTTGCCCATTTTATCGAACACATGCTGTTTAAAGGCACTAAAAAGCGTTCTGCCAAGGAGATTGCGGAAATCGTTGAAGCTTCCGGCTCCCAGATGAACGCCTATACTACCAAAGACTACACCTGCTACTACATCAAAGCACTAGACGAACACCTGGAACTTTCAGTTGACATACTGTCGGAGATGATCAGAGAGTCTACCTTTGCCAAGAGATGATCGAGCGGGAGAAGCAGGTCGTCCTGGAAGAGATAAAGATGTACCTGGACTCCCCAGAGGATATGGTTCACGATCTTTTTGCCCAATCGATGTTCAGCGATCATCCCTTAGGTCAGAGCATTATCGGGCTTGAGGAGACGGTGTCTGCTTTCGATCGTGATCTGATTCTCGGATACTTCCAACGCATGTACGTGCCGGAAAACATGGTCTTTGTTGCAGTAGGGAACGTTGAGCATGAAGCTGCAAGGCGTCTTGTTGAAAGGAACTTAGGCGAGCTTTCAGGTTCAAAATCCCAAACCGCTCTTGAGTTGCCGGATATCAACGTGACAAAGTTGATCCAGAAGAAGGATATCGAACAGATGCACCTGGTTCTCGGCACAGACACCGTCGGTAGGAGCGACAACAGGAAGTATGCGCTGCACCTGTTGGAGTCCATTATCGGTGGTAGCATGAGCTCCAGGCTCTTCCAGACTCTGCGTGAGGATCGAGGTTTGGTCTACTCTACGTACTCGTTCCACAACTACTTCTACGACGATCTGGGAATCATCGGCATGTATGCCGGCTTCAGCCCTGGAAACTTAGAAGTGGTTGTCGACCTGACCATGCAGGAGCTGAAGAACATTAAGGATACAGTCACAGAGGACGAGCTTAAAAGGGTTAAGGAGCAGAGCAAGGGGGCACTGGTCTTTGCTTTAGAGTCGCCTTCGTCCCGAATGACTCGCCTTGCCAGAAACGAGATCTACTACAAAACCCACATCTCCGAAGAGCACGTGCTAAACGAGATCAACAAAGTTACCCTTTCCGATATCAAGGAGCTAGCTGCTTGGCAGTTCAACTCCGTTCACCAGCTGGCCGTGGCGGTTATGGCGCCAAGTGAAAGCGATGAGGACAAGCTCTCCGTACTGAAGAGCCTTGATTGGGGTGATTGAGATGCTGAAAGTCAAGATACAGAGGCTGGATAATTCCCTGCCTCTTCCAAGCTATAAAACACCTTTTTCAGCGGGGATGGATCTGTATTCCCGCATCGACGTGGTGCTGAAGCGGGGCGAGATTACACTGGTACCCACGGGAATTGCCATCAGCCTTCCGGAGGGTTATGAAGCCCAGATCAGGCCGAGAAGCGGTCTTGCACTTAAACACGGGCTCACACTCCTAAACACCCCGGGCACCATCGATGCTGACTACAGGGGAGAGATCGCCCTGATTATGATCAACGTGGGTAAAGAGGATTTTGTCGTAGAGAAGGGGATGCGCTTAGCGCAGATGGTTATCACCCGCTACGAAAAAGTCGAGTTCGAAGAGGTAGACGCTCTACCGGACTCCCAAAGGGGAACAGGGGGCTTCGGCAGCACTGGCATTTGAAACCGGGATCTCCCGGTTTTTTGTATGGCGCAGGAATACTTTTGGTGGCGAGAACTAGCTTTTTTGTATACGCCATCTGAGGCAGGGGCACGTATTTGGCTTTTAAAATTTACTAGTAATGCCAAAAGCTTTATGGTATGATTAAAACACAATCTAATAGATACGAGTTTTTCTTGTATAATCGCTTTAATTGGTAAGCAAGTTTCTACCTCTGAACCGTAAATTCAGAGACTACAAGAAAAAAACAGGCCATTAGGTCTTTTTTTGCTTACCACTTTTTCCGAATTTGGTAAGCTTTTTTTGTTATCTGCCGATTTTAGGAAAATGTGGCCTGCAAATGGAGATACTAGTCACTCTTTTCTGCTTACCAAAATCTACACCGAAAGAGGCTTGAAGCATGAAAAAGAGACTAGCTAAACAATACAAAGTTCCATATTTGTAGAGTTGTGCTGTGAACAGTGGCGTTTTGTCGCTGTTTTTTAAATTTATAGAGGTTTTAGGAAACATCTCGAGGAGGTTTTCGCTGTGGCATTAGTTGGCGTGATTATGGGATCTATCTCCGATTACGATGTGATGAAAGAAGCCTGCGAGGTTCTGGAGTCCTTTGGCGTTCCTTACGAAAAGAAAGTTGTTTCTGCGCACCGCACTCCCGAGCTGCTTTACTCGTATGCCAGGGAAGCCGAGGAGAGGGGACTGAAGGTGATCATAGCAGGTGCCGGAGGAGCAGCGCACCTTCCGGGTATGGTGGCATCGAACACCACCCTTCCGGTGGTTGGCGTTCCGGTAAAAAGCCGAGCTCTTAACGGCTTGGACTCGCTCCTTTCCATCGTGCAGATGCCAGGGGGCGTACCGGTGGGCACAATGGCCATCAACGGTGCAAAGAACGCTGCATTGTATGCTATCTCAATTCTAGCTATTAACGATCCAGAGCTTTCCCAAAAGCTCCACGCCTTCAGAGAAAAGCAGACAAAGGACGTGCTTGACATTGAGTTTTAAGTGGATTGGTATTCTCGGTGGCGGGCAGCTGGGCATGATGCTGGTGGAGGAGATTCACAGCTTCGGTGCAAAAGCGGTTGTTCTCGATCCTGACAAAGACGCTCCCTGCAGCCGAGTTGCAGACGAGTTTATCACGGCTTCTTTTGACGATTTTGACGCACTAGAGGCTCTTTGCAAAAAGAGCGATGTGGTAACGTATGAGTTTGAAAACGTCAAAGCGGACTATCTCGTGGATTTGGACGCAAGGTACAACATCAAACAGGGAATACGGCCTCTTTTCGACTCCCAAGATAGGCTAAGGGAGAAGGAAAATGCCAACGCCCACGGGCTTTGCACCGCAAGATTTGTCAGCTGCACCACTAAAACAGACCTAGATCGTGCAGTGGAGGAGTTGGGTTATCCCTGCATCTATAAAACCCGCACTTTGGGCTATGACGGCCATGGCCAGGTGCTCATAAAGAGCGAACAAGATCTGGCCAAGGTAGAGCCTTACTTCGGCACTCCTGGAGTTGTTGAGGAGTTCATCGACTTCGACTGTGAAGTCTCGGTGATTGCGGTGCGAAGCAAAGATGCGACCATCACCTTTCCAATCAGCAGGAACATCCATCGAAACGGCATTCTGGACCTGTCCATCGTCCCCTCGGGACTGGAAGAGAGCTTGGAAGCCGAGATTAAGGCTGCAACTGTGCGCTTTATGGAAAGAGCTGGTTATCTTGGAATTTTGTGCATCGAGTACTTTGTGAAAGGCAGCTCCTTCTATTTCAACGAGATGGCTCCAAGGCCCCATAACAGCGGCCACTACACCATAGAAGGCTGCAGCACCAATCAGTACAGAGAGCTGACCAGGTTTCTTTTGGGGTTACCCCTGGAAGAACCAAAGTTGCTCTCTCCCTGCGTGATGAAAAACCTCCTTGGGAAGGATCTGTGGATGGTGCCAAAATATGAGGAGGTTGTGGAGAAAAAACGGCTTCAAGAAGGCCAAAGCGCCTACATCCACCTCTACGGGAAAAAAGAGCCCAGACCTTTACGGAAGATGGGCCATGTGACCCTTACCAACATGACCGAAGATCAGTTCGTTCAGTTTGTTAAAACCGAATTGGAATCCAGATAAACCGCTGGCACCTAGTGCCAAATCTTAGATGTGAGGTCAAGAATATGAACTATCGGATTTACGTTGAGAAAAAACCGGCATTTCAACTGGAAGCAAAAAGCCTTAAACAAGAGTTAAACTCCAGTCTGAACCTGGACGTTAAGACCCTCAGAATCCTGAATGTATACGACCTTTTCGGCTTCACCCCAGAACTTTTAGAACAGGCCAAGTACCGGGTGTTCTGCGAGATTCAGAGCGAGGTTCTCTACGACAGCTACGACTTTTCCGGAAAGAAGTACTTTGCCTATGAACTAAAGCCCGGACAGTTCGATCAGAGAGCAGCTGTGGCCGAGTCCTGCGTCAAGCTTTTGGACCCTGCAAAGGATATCAGGGTCAAGACCGCAAAGCTCCTGGTCTTCGACGACGACCTCTCTGAAGAAGACCTTTTGAAGATCAAAAACTACTACGTCAACCACGTTGACTCCAGAGAGAAGGACCTCTCGGTTCTTACCTTTAGGGATGACGGGGTGCCCAAACCGGTAGAAGTTATACAAGGGTTTAGGGACCTGGATGAAACCGGACTTTTAAATCTAATCGATACCATGTCCCTAGCCATGACCAAAGAAGACCTCAAAGCGGTCCAGGACTACTTTGCCTCGGAAAACCGCGATCCTAACGAAACCGAGCTGCGGATTTTGGACACCTACTGGTCAGATCACTGCAGACACACCACCTTCAACACTGTTATCGACAAAATCACCATCGACGAGAGTTTCATTAAGACAGAGCTCGAAGACGCCCTTGACCTCTATTATTCCATGCGTAAGGACCTTGGAAGAGAGGACAGGCCCGTCTGCCTTATGGATATGGCCCTTATTGCGGCAAAGTACCTGAAGAAACACGGTTATCTCGACGATCTCGAAGAGTCCGACGAGCACAATGCCTGCTCCATCGTTGTGGACGTACCTGTAGACGGAAAACTGGAAAAGTGGCTGCTCATGTTCAAAAACGAAACCCACAACCATCCTACAGAAATCGAGCCTTTCGGAGGCGCGTCCACCTGTCTAGGAGGCGCCATTCGCGACCCTCTGTCAGGTAGGAGCTATGTCTATCAAGCTATGAGAGTTACAGGGGCAGGAGATATCTTCCAGAGCGTTTCAGAAACTCTCGAGGGCAAGCTCCCCCAGCGGGTTATCTCCAAAAAAGCAGCTCAAGGGTACGCCAGCTACGGCAATCAGATCGGCTTGCCGGCAACCTATGTACGGGAGATCTACGATGATCGGTACGTGGCAAAGAGAATGGAGCTCGGTGCCGTGGTAGGTGCAGTGAAGTATGAAAACATCAAGCGCGAGACGCCCCAGCCAGGGGACATCGTGCTGATGCTCGGAGGCAGAACCGGTAGAGACGGTGTAGGAGGCGCTACTGGTTCCTCTAAAGAACACACCGAGTTTTCCATGGAAGAGTCCTCAAGCGAAGTGCAGAAGGGCAATCCCATTGAAGAGCGCAAGATTACCCGCTTGTTCAGAAGACCGGAGGTCTCCAAGCTGATCAAAAAGTCCAACGACTTCGGCGCAGGTGGTGTCTCTGTTGCCATCGGCGAGCTTGCAGACAGTCTGGACATCTATCTGGACCGAGTTAAGGTCAAGTACCGGGGCTTAAATGCTACAGAGATTGCTATCTCCGAGTCTCAAGAACGGATGGCGGTTGTTATTGCCAAAAAGGACCAAGAAGAGTTTGAGAGATACTGCAATGAGGAGAACCTGGAGGTTGTCCACGTTGCAGACGTCACAGACACCGGTAGGCTGAGGATGTTCTTTGAAGGCAGAGAATGCGTGAACCTCAAGCGCAGCTTCCTGGATAGCGCTGGGGCGACCCACTACACGAAGGTTGCCGTTGGTAGTGTTGACGAAAAGGATCCCTTCGTCCGGGAGGTGCCGGGAAAGACTCTAAAGGAGAAAGTCCTGAACAACCTCTCCGATCGCAACGTTCTCACCCAAAAGGGCTTGGTGCAGATGTTCGATTCCACTGCAGGGGCTTCTACAGTTCTCATGCCCTACGGCGGCAAGTACCAAGCATCGGAAACTCAGGTCTCGGTACAGAAACTGCCTGCAGAAGGCAGCACCGACCTCTGCTCCATCATGGCCTACGGCTACAACCCTGAAATCAGCAAGTGGAGCACCTACCACGGTAGCCAGTATGCGGTGGTAGAGGCCATCGCTAAGATCGTAGCTGCAGGTGCAGATTACAGAAACATCAGGTTCTCCTTCCAGGAGTACTTCCAGAAGATGACAGACGAGTACGCATGGGGTTTGCCTTTTGCGGCCTTACTTGGAGCCATCAGAATGCAAGATGCGTTCAAACTCCCTTCCATAGGGGGTAAGGACTCCATGTCCGGAACGTTCAAAGATATCCACGTGCCGCCAATGCTGATGGCCTTTGGCATCACCACCGTAAGCGCCAAAGAAGTCATCTCAACGGACCTCAAAGCCGAAGGCAACTACATCTACCTCATTAGGCACAATCCGCTAGAAAGTTACAGCCCCAACACCGAAGAGCTGAAGGAGAACTTCGGCAAAGTGCGCGAGGCGATAACAGACGGCAGGATCGTCAGCGCTTATGCAGTGGGCTTTGGCGGCATTTCTGAAGCACTGGCCAAAATGAGCTTCGGTAACAGCATTGGCTTTGAAGTAGAAGCTGCAGAACAGGACCTGTTTGCCTGCAGCTACGGCTCAATTGTGGTCGAGTCCAAAGAGGAGCTGCCTTTTGGCGAGCTTTTAGGCAGAACCAGTTCAAAGTGGCTGATTAACGGCACGCCGTTTACCCTTGATGAGCTGTGGAAGGCAAATACCGCAAAGTACGGGGAGATCTACAACTACCGTACAGACAAATCCGGGAAAGTGGAAGCACCAGCGGCCCCAAAGAGGGAAATCGCATATCCCGGACCTAAAAAGACTCCAACAGTTTACGTGCCGGTTTTCCCAGGTACAAACGGCGAATACGAGATAGCCAGGGCTTTCAAGAAAGCCGGTGCAGAAGTTGTGACAACTGTTTTCAAGAACCTGACGGCAGATGATGTTCGTGTTTCTCTAGATGAAGTAGCACGGACCATAGCCCAATCGGATATCCTGGTTGTCTGCGGCAGCTTCAGTCTGGATTCAGATCCAGAATGGTCCGCAAAGTTCATTTCAGGGGTCCTACTGGACGGGCTAGTAGCTGACCAGATCCGCAAGCTCCTAGAGCGCAAGGGACTGATTCTCGGCATTGCCAGCGGCTTCAAAGCCCTCCTCGATACAGGACTTCTGCCATATGGCAGACTGGGAGAGGTAGGAGAAGACTCGCCAACGCTTTTTAGAAACGACCTCGGCGGTCATGTGAGCCAGATGGTTTCAACCAGAGTGGCTTCAACCAACTCACCGTGGCTGAGCTCCTTTGCAATTGGCGATATCTTCACCGTGCCCTTTTCCCACAGCGAAGGGAAGTTGGTTCTTTCCAAAGACCAGGCAGAGGTGCTGTTTGAAAAGGGACAGGTGGCGTTCCAGTACGCAGACTTCGAAGGCAATCCTACAATGACATCGCCCATGAATCCCTCTGGCTCGGAGTATGCCATTGAAGGTATCGTCTCGTCGGATGGTTTGGTACTCGGCAAGATGTGCTACTCTGAGCGCCTAGATGACAACCTGTACAAGAACATTCCGGGAACGAAACACCAGGATATCTTCGCAAACGCTGTCAGGTACTTTCAGGGCAAATAGCAGTTCGACCGGAGGCAGACTAATGGAAAAACGCAAGCTACTCTACGAGGGAAGTGCGAAAGAAGTATACCTTACCGAAGATCCCGATCTTGTGATTTTGCACTTCAAGGACGATGCTACAGCTTTCAGCGGCATCAAGAAGGCGGAGATTGCCGGTAAGGGAATCTACAGCAATAAAATCTCTGGGATCATCTTTGAAAGGTTGGAAAAAAAGGGCATACCCACTCATTTTGTCAGGCTCCTTAGCGACAGAGAGCAGGTGTGCAGGAAGGTCAGCATCATTCCTCTCGAGGTGATCGTAAGGAACATTGCTGCCGGATCAATGGCCAAACGGCTGGGCATCCCTGAAGGCACCAGAATCGAAAACACCATCTACGAGCTGTGCTACAAGAGCGATGAGTTGGGGCATCCCCTGATTAACGACCACCACGCCGTGTTTCTCGGAGCCGCTTCCTACCAGGAGCTCGAGCTCATCTACGAACTTACAACTCGCATCAATAGGGAGCTCACCGAGCTTTTTGCTGCAGTGGGAGTGGACCTTGTCGATCTCAAGCTGGAGTTCGGCAGGGCAGCTGACGGAAGCATCCTCCTTGCCGATGAGATCTCTCCTGACACCTGCCGGTTTTGGGACGCTAAAACCGGAGCTAAACTGGACAAGGACCGCTTCCGCCGGGATCTCGGCAGGGTCAAAGAAGCGTATGAGGAAGTTTTGAACCGTCTAACTAAGTGACAGAAGGAGAGCGCTATGTATCGCTTATTTGCTGGAAACCTAAATGAAGAGTGCGGAGTCCTCGGCGTCTACGGCGTAGAAAACGCCAAGGACCTGATGTACTACGGTTTGCATACCATTCAGCACCGGGGTCAGGAAGGTGCAGGTATCGTCACTGTGGACAAAAACGGCGTCATGCACCGGGTTAAGGGGATGGGCCTTGTCACCGAGGTTTTCAACGCTGAAAACCTCAGGTCCCTTTCTGGGGACATGGCCATCGGGCACGTCCACTATACGGTGGGGAACAAAACGGGGATCGAAAACATCCAGCCCTTTTTGTTCCACCACTACACCGGAGACTTTGCCATCTGCCATAACGGCAGCGTGGTGAACTCCAACGAGCTCAGGAGGTTTCTGGAGGATCAGGGAAGTATCTTCCAGTCCACCTCAGACAGTGAGATTCTCGCCCACTTGATCAAGCGGGAGCAGCCAACAGCTATCACTGTGAACGTGATTTTGGAGGCTTTAAACAAGCTAGAAGGGGCTTTTGCCTATTTGATAATGACCAGAGACAAACTCTACTGCTGCAGGGACAAGCACGGTCTGCGTCCTCTTTCCATCGGAACTTTGGGCAGCGGTTACGTCGTCTCCAGCGAAACCTGCGTTTTTGAAGTTACAGGTGCAAAATACCTGAGAGACGTAGAGCCAGGCGAGGTGGTTGTCCTAGACCGGGAGGGACTCCACAGCTACAACTACTCCATGTACAAGCGCCATTACATGTGCGCGATGGAGTTTGTCTACTTCTCCCGTCCGGACAGCGACATTGAAGGACTCAACGTCCACACCTTCCGCAAGGAGACAGGGAAACTGATCTACAGAGATCTGCCGGTGGACGACGCCGATATTGTCATCGGCGTTCCCGACTCCAGCCTTAGTGCCGCCATCGGCTACGCCGAAGCATCAGGGGTGCCCTACGAGATGGGGCTCATTAAAAGCAAGTACATCGGCAGAACGTTCATCCAGCCTTCTCAGGAGCTGAGGGAAAAAGGGGTGCGGATGAAGCTTTCTGCAGTCCCCAGCATCGTAAAGGATAAGAAGGTAGTCCTCATCGACGACTCGATCGTCAGGGGCACCACGTCAAAAAGGATCGTCAGGCTACTCAGAGAAGCCGGGGCTAAAGAGGTTCACGTGCGGATTGCCTCGCCCCAGCTGGTCAATCCCTGCTTCTACGGCGTGGACACCACTTCACACGACGATCTGATCTGCCGCCACCACACAGACGACGAAGTCTGCAAGATGATCGGCGCAGATAGCTTGGCGTTTCTTTCAGTTGATGCTTTGTACGAAGCGGGCAGAAGAAGCGAGCTTTGTACCGCCTGCTTTGACGGCAACTATCCAACCCAGCTGTACAGTTCCATTGAGATCGAGAGCAAAAAGGAGAGCGAGGTGGTAAAAGGTGGCAAATAGCTACGAAAAAGCCGGCGTCAACCTTGAGGCTGGATATGAAGTTGTCAGAAGGATCAAAAAGCACGTAGCGTCAACCAGCCGCCTTGGGGTCACAAGCGATATCGGCAGCTTCGGAGGTCTCTTTGACCTTGCAGCTTTGAACGTGGAGGACCCGATTCTTGTTGCAGGGACTGACGGTGTAGGCACCAAGTTGAAGATCGCCTTTGCCATGGATCGCCACGACACCATTGGCATTGATGCGGTAGCTATGTGCGTCAACGACGTGCTAGCGCAGGGTGCAGAGCCCCTCTTCTTTTTGGATTACATCGCCATTGGTAAAAACGATCCTGCAAAGGTGGAAGCTATCGTGTCCGGTATTGCAGCAGGCTGCCGTCAGGCCAACTGCGCGCTGATCGGGGGAGAAACTGCCGAGATGCCGGGGATGTACCATGAGGGAGAGTACGATATCGCTGGGTTTGCCACCGGTGTCGTCTCGCGAAGTAAGCTGATCGACGGCTCTAAAGTCGCTCCAGGAGACGTGCTCCTCGGGCTCGAGTCGTCTGGGGTCCACTCTAACGGCTTCAGTTTGGTGAGGAAGGTCGTCGCCGATCGGGGCCTTGACCTGAACCAGCGCTACGAGGATCTGGACCCGGAAAAGACCCTAGGAGAGGTACTGCTGACACCCACGAACATCTACGTGCGGGAAGTGCTAGCTGTGCTTAAAGAAGTAGAGGTCCACGGTATCGCCCATATTACCGGAGGCGGTTTTGACGAGAACCTCCCCCGCAGCTTGCAGCCAGGTCAGGGCATTTTCGTTAGGGAAAAGAGCTTTGAGACTTTGCCGATCTTCCGGTTCCTGGAAGAGCACGGCCAGATTGGCCATCGGGAGATGTTTAACATCTTCAACATGGGCATCGGTATGGTGCTTATTCTCCAGGAGAAAGATGCGCCAAAGGCTCAGGAAATCCTTAAAAGCTTCGGCAGGAAGAGCTGGGTGATTGGTGAGGTCACAGATAAAGAAGGAGTTATCATCGAACCATGAAGCGCATAGCGGTGTTTGCATCGGGCAATGGCTCAAACTACGAGGCCATTGAAAAAGCGTTTGAAAACCACAGGTACTGCCGGGTAGAGCTTCTCGTCTGCGACAACCCGAAAGCGTATGTCCTAGAGCGCGCGAAAAAGTATGGGAGACAGGTTTTTGTCTTCAACCCAAAAGACTACGAAAGCAAAGAGCACTATGAGCGGGAGATTTTGCAGCAGCTGCAGCTTCACCAGATCGACCTCGTCTGCCTTGCGGGCTACATGCGGATCGTAGGAAGCACTCTTCTTGATGCTTATGCTAAGAGGATTATCAACATCCATCCGTCGCTGCTTCCAGCATTCAAAGGGAAAAACGGCATCAAAGATGCTTTTGAGTATGGGGTCAAGGTCTTCGGCGTCACCGTTCACTACGTGTCGCCGGAGGTAGATGGAGGAAAGATCATCGCTCAGAGAGCCATCGAATACCATGGTGAAAGTCTTGAGGAACTGGAGGGACTGATTCACCAGATCGAACATCAGCTGTATCCAGAGACAATCGAGAAACTGGTAAAGGAGTGGGAAAATGAAGGCCTTAATCAGTGTTAGCGATAAGACCGGCGTTATAGAGTTTGCCAGAGAGCTTGTGGGGCTGGGTTTTGAGATCATCTCGACTAGCGGCACGATGAAAGCCCTGAAAGACGCGGGTATTCCCGTAACCAACATCACAGATGTTACGGGATTTCCGGAGATACTAGGCGGAAGGGTAAAGACCCTGCATCCCAAAGTGCACGGCGGCCTTCTGGCAAAGAGAGAGGACCAGGAGCACCTGGCGGAGTTGAAGGAGAACCACATAGAGTTCATCGATTTGGTCTGCGTCAACCTGTATCCTTTTGTAAAGACGATCGCAAAACCAGACGTAACTATGGATGAAGCCATCGAAAACATCGACATCGGCGGACCTTCCATGCTCCGTTCGGCAGCGAAAAACTACAAGTACGTTACTGTAGTTTGCGATCCTACAGATTACAAATTGGTGTTGGCAGAGATCAAAGAGTACGGAAACACCACCGCGGAGACGCGGCTGCGCTTAAGCGCTAAGGCTTTTACCCATACAGCCGACTACGATGCGGCTATCTCCACTTACATGAGGGAGAAGGCAGGTCTTCCCGAGGTTCTGAGGTTGCGCTTTGAAGAGAAGCAAGCCCTTCGCTACGGCGAAAACCCCCATCAGAAGGCTAAGTTCTACAGAGAAGCAGATGACATCGGCTACAGCTTGGCGACTGCCGTTCAGATTCAGGGAAAAGAGCTCTCCTACAACAACATTCAGGATGCCAACGCTGCACTGAACATCGTACGCGAGTTCGGACGGGATGTGCCCTTTGTGGTTGGCATGAAGCACATGAACCCCTGTGGCGCTGCAATTGGCACCGATCTGAAAGACGCTTGGACCAAGGCGTACAAAGCCGATCCTGTGTCCATCTTCGGCGGCATCGTTGCAACCAACCAGGAGATCGGCAGAGAAGAGGCCGAGCTGATGATGTACACTATCCCAGAAGAGGGACAGGAAAAGACGAGTTTGTTCTTGGAGGTTATTTTGGCACCCAAGTTTACTGATGAAGCCAAGGCAGCGTTTGCACAGCGGAAAAACCTGCGCCTTCTGGAGTTTAGGATGGAAGACGTTAAAGAAGGCAAGCAGTACGTCTCGGTAAATGGAGGTCTTCTGGTTCAGGACCAGGATCTTGAGATCAAAGAGCTATCAGCAGAGATGGCCGTAACCAAGGTAAAACCTACAGAGGAGCAGCTTGCCGATCTGTTCTTTGCCTGGAAGATCGTAAAGCACGTTAAGTCCAACGCCATCGTGGTGGCTAAAGACGGTCAGACTGTAGGCGTCGGTGCAGGACAGATGAACCGCGTTGGCTCGGCTAAGATCGCCATCGAACAAGCCCACGCCGCCGGACATACCCAAGGCCTGGTTCTGGCATCCGACGGTTTCTTCCCCTTTGGCGACACGGCCCTATATGCAGCAGAAAACGGCGTCGTTGCGATTGTGCAGCCCGGTGGATCCATTCGCGATGAAGAGTCTATCAAAGTCTGCGACGAGAAAGGCGTAAGCATGCTCTTTACCGGCATGCGGCACTTCAAACACTGATGAAGGTCTTAGTGGTTGGCAGTGGCGGAAGGTGCCACGCCATAATTGATGCCCTAAAAAGATCCACCGAATCTGTTGAAGTTTTCGCTGCACCGGGAAACGACGGTATGCGGCCAATGGCAGAGCTTGTTCCTATCCCCGTAACAGAGGTAGAACAGCTGAGAGACTTTGCCAAAGAAAACCGCATCGACCTGACTATAGTTGGTCCTGAAGCCGCCCTGGAAAAGGGCATCGTCAACGTGTTTCAAGAAGCAGGATTGAAGATATTCGGGCCGACAAAAGAAGCTGCAAGAATTGAAACTAGTAAGAGCTTTGCTAAAGAGTTAATGCAAAAGTACGGCATTCCTACCGCAGCCTTTAAGACGTTCACCGATTACCAGGATGCCGCCTGCTACGTCGAGTCTTTAGGACGGCTGCCTGTGGTTATCAAGTACGATGGCCTAGCAGCAGGGAAAGGCGTGGTCATTGCCGAGACCTTGGAGCAGGCTAAAAAGACCCTCTACGACATGCTGGTAAAAGACGTCTTCGGCAAGGCGTCTGTGGTCATTGAGGAGTACCTAGAGGGAGTAGAGTTTTCCTTTATGTGCTTTGTAGATCGGGAAAACGTCTATCCAATGGTTTTAGCACAGGACCACAAGCGGGCCTTCGATGGAGACGAAGGGCCAAACACCGGCGGCATGGGAGCCTACAGCGGCGTGCCTGTTATCAGCCAAGAGGATGCAGATGAAGCCCTAGAGCGGATTATGAAGCCAGTGGCAAAAGCTCTTGTTGAAGAGGGCGTGCCGTTTCAAGGCGTGCTCTACGGAGGGCTGATCAAGACCGCAGACGGCGTTAAGGTCATCGAGTTCAACGCCCGCTTCGGAGATCCCGAAGCAGAGGTGGTCATTCCCAGACTCAAAACTGACCTTTTGGAAGTGATCTTAAACGTTGTTGAGGGCAGAAAGGTGGAAACCCAGTGGAGCGATGCCTACACTGTGGGGATCGTTCTGGCCAGCAAGGGCTACCCAGGTCGGTACGAAACAGGTCACCCCATCAGAGGGCTAGATAGAGTTGAAGGTCTGGTCTACCACATGGGGACCAAGTTCGACGGCAAAGAGTACCTGACAAACGGCGGAAGAGTCTTGATCGTAGTGGGCAGGGGGAAGACTCTTCGCGAAGCCCAAAAGAAGGCTCTGGCGGACTGCGAGAAGATCCAGTGCGATAACCTCTACTACCGTAGGGACATCGGCTTCCGGTCCCTTTCGGACTAAGCGGTACGGCTGCTTCGAGGGCCGGATCCGCTGCGCAAATGCGATTAACTATGTCTAAAGAAGAAGCTGAAGACCTGGATTTGACACCGGTCGTTCAGCTTTTTTTTGCCTCGGTAGAGGAGCGCGAGAAAGGCATGCACTGCTGTACTTGATGGTCAGGGGCCTGCGTTTTGGAGGGGCTTTCTGTAGCAAGAAAGTCTTTAAATTTCGTTAAATTGGTAGTTATCATTTTGAAATGTTTGCGGTATAATTACGTTTAGAAGGAGTGCTTAATTAATGGTCGCGGCAAGACCGCAAAGCAGAGCATCCTCCAGATTTACGGGCAATTAACTCAGTTGGTAGAGTGCTACCGTCACATGGTAGAAGTCGTGGGTTCGAGTCCCTCATTGCCCACCATATTTTTTGTTAATAAAGCGGTGTAGGACCCAGTTGGATGCTCTACACCGCTTTTGTATTGCATGAGACTGTTTGCAGTTTCGGAAGTCCTCCTTCTGCATAGCCTTTTTCCTTTTGCTGGTGTATGGAGAGCTCTTGAACGGAGCCTGCAAACCCAGGTGCCGAGAAGTTGTTTGCCTCCTTCTTCGCAGGGTATAATAGATGTGAAAATAGACTTCCAGGCCATTTTCGGTCCGCTCTGGTAGAACGGGGCCTTTGCGTAATCAATGGTGGAGGAGGTCTATGGCAGGAAGGAAGACCTATTGTTTGATGAGATTTTCGAACTAATCTTGAATGGAAGAATTGACGAAGCCAAAGAAAAAAGCAAATGCCTCTTTGATGATGAGCGGGTGCAGTTGGCGCGAAACGCAGCAATATCCGAGACTTCATATACTGCCTACAGTTATCTTCGCACACTCATTTTGGAAGAAGACAAAGGTATCTATCTAAGACATCTATGTAGGTCGTGTCATCGTCACTAGACTACCATCAAGAGGCCAGGAAGCGAATTCATTACCTAATCACAGCTCAACAAGGAACTACAGCGATCCCTACAAAACTTGAACGCGATCCAATAGGGTTAATGCTCTTGACAGGGGCACCTTGCTGTGGGAAAATAAACGAAATAAATAAGTGAGCTAGAGGCGCGGTAAGCAAGAGTACTTAGGGGAAGCGGCAGCTGATGAAGCTAAGGAAAGGGGAGTACCGCCGAAGTCAAGACGGGGCACCGTTTTGGCTGGTTAGCCAGTGAATAACTGCCTAACTGTCACAAGTAATTGTGATGAGCTAGCCTGTTTGACCAGTTAAGGTCGGCATGTTAGCTGCCGGCTTTTTTCATTTTTGGAGGTGGTTTGTCTGTCTAAACTACGAGTTGGTGTAATTGGTGCTGGCGGACGAATGGGACGCGAGGTCATAAAAGCGGTGTCTTCCGATGCAGAGCTGATGCTCACTGCCGCTTGCGATCCGGCGTTTGCAGGAGAAGATGCAGGTCGACTCTCCGGTTTGGGAGAAAGCGGAGTGATCATAGATGGTTCTCTGCAGGATGCTGTAATGAAAGCCGATGTTTGGGTAGACTTCACCAGGCCTGATACTGTTAAGGGCAACATAGCAACTGCTGTTGAAGCGGGAAAGCCCATCGTCGTTGGAACCAGTGGACTCAGCGAGAGCTACGTCAGCTCTTTGGTAACAAACAACGTTGGCGTACTGGTCGTTCCCAACTTCGCTATCGGCGCAGTGCTGATGATGCACTTTGCCAAAATCGCACATAAGTTCTTTCCTAGTGTTGAGATCATTGAACTACACCACGACAAGAAGATCGATGCCCCGTCGGGGACTGCAGCAAAGACTGCAGAGCTGATGGGTGCTAAAGAGCAAGGCGTCGACGAGGGTCCTAGAGGCTTGAACCGCGACGGTATCCATATCCACAGCGTTCGCCTTCCGGGACTGGTAGCCCATCAGGAGGTTATCTTCGGCGGACTTGGGCAGATCCTCACAATCAGGCACGATTCTTTGGACAGATCTTCCTTCATGCCCGGTGTGATCTTGGCCATCAAAGAAGTGGTGAAGCTGAACGGACCGGTCTACGGCTTGGAGCACGTTCTAGGACTGTAACTCCAATCTACTTTTTGGCATATGATGTGTCGGCTCCGGAGAAGATGTCGAAACGGTTGAGGTGGCGCTTAACGGCAAATACCACGATAGTTACCTACTGATAAGGAGTTGATTGAAAGTGAGAAAGGTCAAAGTGGCGGTTTTAGGGGCAACAGGAGCTGTTGGCGAGGAGCTTCTAGAGCTGCTCATAGAGAGAAACTTCCCATTCAGCGAGATTCGGGCTTTGGCGTCAAAGAGATCCGCTGGAAAGGTTTTGGAGGTCAAAGGACACAAGTTCACAGTTGAAGAGGCCACGCCAGAAGCGTTTTCCGGCATTGATATTGCGTTTTTCTGTGCCGGTGGGAGCGTGTCCCAGCAGCTCGCCCATGAAGCTGTAAAGCGGGGTGCCGTAGTGATCGACAACACTTCCGCTTTTCGAATGGACAAAGACGTTCCACTAGTTGTTCCTGAAGTAAATCCAGAGGATGTCAAGTGGCACAAAGGTATTATCGCCAACCCTAACTGCTCAACGATCATCATGACCGTTGCTCTCGGGCCTTTGGAGAAGCACTTTGGCCTAGATCGCATCATTGTCTCAACTTACCAAGCTGTATCCGGAGCAGGCGTTAAAGGCATGGAAGAACTCAGGACCGAAGTGGAAGATCCCGACTATGAAGCTCAGGTTCTTCCGGTGGCTTCCCTGCCGAAGCACTACCGGATAGCCTACAACCTCATTCCTCAGATCGACGTCTTCGACAAAGAGGGCTATACTAAAGAGGAATGGAAAATGGTAAATGAGACCCGTAAAATGCTGCACAGGGAAGACCTAGGCATTACGGCAACCACCGTTAGAGTACCGGTAATGCGGTGCCACTCTGAATCGGTTTATGTGGAACTGAAGAAGGACTTCACCTTAGACGAGGTGAGAAAGGTCCTCTCAGAAGCCAAAGGGGTACAGATCCAGGATGACATCGAAAACCAAATCTACCCGATGCCCCTTTTCCTAGAGAAAAAGGACGATATTTATGTCGGCCGCATTAGGAGAGATCTGCACAACCCCAGAGGTTTGAACTTGTGGATAGTTGGTGATCAGGTCAGGAAAGGTGCTGCACTCAATGCAGTCCAGATTGGAGAAATCTTGCTTGCACATTGAGGTGAAGGCATGGAAAAGCTTTTGGTAATGAAGTTTGGGGGCACGTCGCTGAAGGATAGAGAGTGCAGAGATGCAGCTGTGAATCACATCATCAGCGCTCCTGCCACCCCAGTGGTTGTGGTTTCTGCCATGGGAAGAAACGGTGCACCTTATGCTACCGATTCCCTCCGCCAGCTGTTGATTAGCGAAGGTGGGGAGATTTCCGATCGGGACATGGATTTTATTATGTGCTGCGGCGAGATGATTTCTGCTGCGGTTCTGGCCCAGGCTATTAAAGCCAGAGGACGAAGGGCTAAACCCCTCACAGGAGCGCAAGCAGGAATCAGTACAGACGGCGTCTACGGTAGCGCTACAGTCACAGGTGTGGATGTAGCGCCGATCAGAAAACTCTTGGCAGACGGCATTATACCTGTTGTCACTGGTTTCCAGGGAGATTTTGCCGGCGAGTTTACAACCTTGGGCAGAGGCGGCAGCGACACTACCGCAGCGGTGTTAGGTCAGGCACTAGGTGCAGATGAGGTGCAGATCTTTACCGATGTGGTGGGCATCCTTACAACAGATCCGGTTCTGTATGGGGAGGCTAGCTTTGTGCCCTTTGCGACCTACCAGGAAGTTTTGGAAATGGCAGAGCTGGGAGCAAAGGTCATCCATCCCAAAGCGGTAGAGATCTTGGAGAGTGCGGGAATTCCTATTCGCATCTTGAGCACTTTAGAGAAGGGGCCCGGGACCTATGTCTCCGCTCCGGTGGATCCGAGTCCCCTGAAAAAGAAAAAAGTGGTGACTAGCGTAGCTGTGGCGTATCCCCGCTCACTGGTTTCCATCAAGGACAATCAAGCAGACGTAGTTTTCAAAACCGTCGCTGAAGCCAACGTCAGCGTCGACCTAATCAACGTGTCTCCCATGTCTATTTCCTTCACCATCGACTCCGACAGAGAACAGACAGTCCGCAAAGTCCTGCCAAATGCAGTAATCGAACCGGGCTTCGCTAAAGTCTCTGTGGTAGGGGCCGGGATGCGCGGAGTTCCTGGAGTCATGGCGCAGGTTGTAGAAGCCCTTGCCAAACACGACATTGAGATCATCAGGACTGCAGACTCCCACACCAGCATCTCCTGTTTGGTGAAAACAGAGGAACTGGAAGATGCAGTTAGAGCACTACATGAAGCATTCTTACTTAAATGAAAGGGGTGTTTTCCATGGATTTTGGCAAAATCATCACAGCCATGGTCACGCCGTTTACTGAAGATGGCAGAGTAGACTACGAAGGTGCAGCTTCACTGGCAAAATACCTTGTTGAAAACGGTTCTGATAGTTTGGTTGTAGCCGGCACAACCGGCGAGTCGCCCACTTTGACTTCAGAAGAGAAACTTGAACTGTTTAAGACGGTCAAAGAGGCCGTTGATGTGCCGGTAATCGGAGGAACGTCGGGGAACGACACGCGCTCTAGCGTGGAAATGTCGAAAAAAGCAGCCCCGTTCGTCGACGGACTGCTTCTAGTTGTTCCCTACTACAACAGACCTACCCAGGAAGGCCTCTACCAGCACTTTAAGACGATAGCAGAAGCGGTAGATAAGCCCTGTATCCTCTACAACGTTCCTAGCAGAACTGGGAGGAATCTGGAGGCAGCTACAGTAGCCAGACTCTCTGAGATTGAAAACATCGTCGCTGTGAAGGAAGCAGGAGGAGACTTAAGCCAGGCGGCCAAGATCAAGACCTCTGCTCCTAGACTCCGCCTCTACTCCGGAGACGATGCCATGCTTCTTCCCATGTATGCTATTGGAGGAGACGGCGTCATCAGCGTTTGCTCTCATGTGATCGGTACAAAAATGAAGAAGATGCTGGATGTGTTTGAAAGTGGAGATGTGGTAAGGGCTGCAAGGATGCACCGCGAACTTCTGCCAGTTTTTGAAGGTTTGTTTGTCACGACCAATCCCATCCCCGTGAAATACGCCATGTACCGCAGAGGCATCATCAAGAATCTAGTCTACAGGCTGCCGCTCACACCTCCGTCTGACAAGGAAAAAGAGTTCATAGATAGACTTCTGGAAATCTAAACAGCCCACTGGGCTGTTTTTCTTTTGGATTAGGGCAGGCTTATGGGAGCCATACTATTGCGGTAGATAGACTTGTCCGTTCTCCCTTTGACTGGAGATTAACAATGGCGGAAACTTAAAAAAGCCCATCTTAAGGGCTTGCAGGATCTTGGATAGATGCACGGGTTTCTGTGGAAAACTCGGGATCTAATCATTAGTTGTCGAAGGGCGAGATTTCGGGTATAATGGGAAAAGAGTACACGGAGCGTCTTTTCATCAATTAACCCAAGTTAGTTTGTTGTACGGATGCAAGCTGTAACTGGGAGATTATTCGGAGGTGGTAAACATTAACCGTCGTTACAAAAAGAATACTGGTAAATTAAGCATCATTCCTCTCGGAGGTATAGGCGAGATCGGCAAAAACATGTACGTGTTAAACTACAATGACGAAGACATCATTGTAGTGGATGCGGGCTTGATGTTTCCTGAGGAAGACATGCTAGGGATAGATTCGGTGATCCCCGACATTAAGTATCTGGAAGAAAACAGAGATAAAGTGCGGGCGATCGTCCTGACTCACGGACACGAAGATCACATCGGAGGGTTGCCGTACGTCCTACGGAAATTACAGGTTCCTGTTTACGGCACAAGGCTGACTTTAGGCCTTGTGGAGGTAAAACTGAAGGAACACCATCTATTGCGCGGTGCCGACCTGCGCGTGGTAAAAGCCGGAGACTCGGTCTCTCTTGGTGCTTTTAACATCGACTTCATCCGGTCGAGCCACAGCATTACCGATACGGTAATTCTGGCCATAGACACTCCTCTGGGCATGGTGGTCTTGACTTCGGACTTCAAGATCGATCAGACACCGGTGGACGGTCAGGTGATCGATTATTTTAGACTGGCAGAACTCGGTCAAAAGGGCGTGCTCTGTCTGTTATCGGATAGCACAAATGCCGAACGCCCCGGCTACACCCTTTCGGAAAAAGAGGTCGGAAAGACCTTCGAAGAGGTTTTTGTTCAGGCAAAAGGGCGCATAATTGTTGCAACGTTTGCATCCAACATCCACCGAGTTCAACAAGTCATTGATGCTTCCTATGCCGTTGGCCGCAAGGTTGCCATTACCGGAAGGAGCATGGTCAATGTAGTCAACATTGCCAAGGAACTTGGCTACATGAACATTCCCGACGGAATGCAGATCGAAGTGGACGACATTGACAAGTATGCACCCCACGAGGTAACCGTCCTTACAACGGGAAGCCAAGGCGAGCCAATGAGCGCTCTGACCAGGATGTCTAAGGCAGATCACAAACGTCTGTCGATTCTCCCAGGTGACACTGTGATCATTTCAGCGACGCCGATTCCGGGCAACGAAAAGTTTGTCGGTCGGACTATAGACAACTTGTTCAAGCTCGGCGCCGACGTCATTTACGAGAAGTTCTCCGGAGTACACGTATCTGGTCACGCTTCTCAGGAAGAGTTGAAACTGATGCTGAATCTCATCCGTCCCCAGTACTTCGTACCGGTGCACGGTGAGTACCGCATGCTCGTCAAGCACAAGCAGCTGGCCATGGCCACAGGTGTGCCTGAGAAGAATGTGTTTATCTTGGAAAACGGAGATGTTCTGGAGTTCACCGCGAAAGGTGCCAGGAAAAGCGGCAAGGTTCCAGCAGGATCCGTGATGGTGGACGGTCTTGGCGTTGGCGATGTGGGCAACATCGTTCTCAGAGATCGCCGGCAGTTGTCCGAAGACGGGATTCTGATTGTTGTCGTCACCATGGATAAAAACGACAGGACCATCAGATCGGGACCTGATATTATCACAAGAGGTTTCGTCTATGTGAGGGAGTCTGAAGACCTTATCGGTGAAGCCACTGCAAAGGTTAAAGAAACCCTTGAGATGTGCCGCAAGGAAAACATTAATGATTGGAGCGCCATCAAGAGCAACATTAGGGATGTACTCTACCGTTTTCTCTATGAAAAGACCAAACGCCGCCCAATGATTCTCCCAATCATTATGGAAGTATGAAAATGAAGGTGAGGCTATCTGCTTCACCTTTTTTATTTTTTAAAAAACAGGACAGAATATGGCTGAGGAGGGAACTGTTTTGGACAATCAGATGAATCAGCCGATTTCAGCCATTAAGAACTTCGGGCAGCCCCAGATGCCACCGGCGCCGCCTAGAATTCCCGAGATTTACTGCATGACGATCGTGGGACAGATCGAAGGGCACCTCATGCTGCCTGTAAAGAACAAAGCCACCAAGTACGAACACGTCATACCGCAGCTTGTGGCCATTGAACAGAGCGACGAAGTCAAAGGCGTTCTTTTGGTTCTCAACACAGTAGGTGGGGACATTGAGGCAGGACTTGCTATTGCCGAGATGATCACCAGCCTGTCCAAGCCTGTTGTATCTTTGGTTCTCGGCGGCGGTCACAGCATTGGCGTCCCCATAGCGGTGGCAGCCAACTACAGCTTCATTGCAGAAACTGCCACGATGACCATTCACCCTATCAGGCTCAGCGGCCTTGTTATAGGGGTTCCCCAGACTTACGAGTATCTGGATAAGATGCAGGACAGGGTTATTCGGTTTATCGTGAATCACTCAAACATCGACGAGGCAAGGCTAAGGGACTACATGTTCCGCACAGGAGAGTTGGTAAGGGATGTAGGTACGGTTTTGGTGGGACGGGAGGCAGTTGAAGCAGGTCTAGTGAATGCCGTAGGTGGCCTCAGCGATGCCATAGCCAAACTGAACGAGCTTTGCGGAAGGAAATCCGCACAGCAGGGCTTCTTTGCCGATCAGTTCAACTACCAGCCCCAACGGATGAGACCGCCCGAATATGGGCCTCGTCCCGGCGTGCCGCAGCCGGTACCACCCCAGTTCAATCCTAATCCGGGAGGTCTGTACAGCTGATGTTCTACACAGTCCTTCCACTAGAACTCATCATGGAAGAGGAAGAACGAACACTGGAATGGAAGACTGTTGGGACTGCATCGCTTCTCGTTGAGCCTTTAGGAGATGGCACCTATAGACTGGAGCGCATCGAAGGCGCACCTCTATCCTGGTACAGAGACTACAATCCCGGAGACATTATTAAGCTCTAACTTGCCCTCTAGAGTTTTTGGCCGCCTAGGCGGCCTTTATTATTGAAATGGGGTATTGTTATTGTATAATTAAATCAAACAGATACGGATTTTATTCTCAATTAAGCGATGTGAGCACAGTGAAGAAAAAAACTAAGGGCATACTTTTCTTTGTGATTCTGGCAGTTATTGTCGTTGGTGCCGTTATTTGGCTGAAGTGGATCAATCGCAGTCGCTACATTGAAGCTGCTACTGACACGCTGGTTAGAGCGGTTGAAGTTGATGCCCTCTGCTACAGGTTTGAAGTGCCCTTGTATGCACCGGCAGACGGCAAGATTGAACAGCTGGTGGCCGATAACACCCGTGTTCCAGCAAATACCGTTGTTGCGATGGTAGGTTCGTATCCCGTCTATGCAGAACGGGCTGGCACTGTCTCTTGGCGGTACGACGGTCTGGAAAAACTGCTCATACCCGGTGTGATTATGGTCCTGAAACACGATTTTTTAGGTGACTGGGATAAGCCGGTAAAAAAGGTCTCCTCTGGTGATGTGGTGTACAAGGGAGACATCGTAGGGAAGTTGGTAGACAACTATTCCTGGTACTTAATCGTCTACTCCAACGTAAGTGTCTACAGAAACGAAAAAGTTCAGGTTGAAATCGGCGGCAAGATCTACGAAGGAGTAGTGCAAGAGGTTCTAAGCGACAACAGATTCAGCGTGGTCATCAACTATTATGACAGCGATGTAGCAGGTTATAGAGTTCTTCGGAAAATCACGCTTTACAAGGAACCTCTTAGAGGTGTGATCATACCACAGGATCTTTTGATCGAGACCGATGACGGAACATATGTTAAAATAAGTTATCGAAACAGGGAACGCACCCAACCTGTTAGGGTTGTAGGTAAGTGGGAGGACAAGGTCGTAGTGGACGGTCTGCCCAAAGGTTCCTTAGTTGTAGTTTCTCCTGCAAGGTAAGAGGTGTGTAAATGGCAATCAAAGAAAACTTACTTCGTATTAGGGAAAACATCGAGAAGACATGTCTGCTTTGCGGTAGGGATCCCAGAGAAGTCAAGCTGCTTGCGGTATCCAAGACCTTCCCGATTTCGTCGATTTTGGAGGCATATGAAGCAGGGCAACGGGATTTTGGTGAAAGCAGGGTTCAGGAGTTTGTGCCGAAATACCAACAGCTCCCCGACCTCAGTTGGCACTTTATTGGACACATTCAAAAGAACAAGCTGAATAAGCTACTGGACACTGAGGTTTTTATTCATTCGGTGGATAGTCTTGAACTTGCCGAAAAGATCAGTGAAAAGGCCTTGGAGCGGCAGAAGGTCGTCAAAGTGCTTCTGCAGGTAAATATCGACGATGATCCTTCAAAGTTTGGCTTCACGTCAGAAGGTCTTTTGCAAAATATAGAGAAGATTTTACAATTAAAGGGAATAGCCCCAACAGGACTTATGACTATCGGAGCTCTGCATAAAGATCCTAAAGAAACCAGGGCTAGTTTTGCAAAGCTTCGAGGATTAAGGGACGCTCTTAGCGAAGTAACTAAGCACGAGTTTCCCGAGCTATCGATGGGAATGAGCGGAGACTATCACGAAGCAATACTTGAAGGGGCAACCATTGTAAGAGTCGGGACAGGGGTTTTCGGCCAGCGTTAGACAAAACGGGGAGGTGTTGGTATGAGCTTTATGGACAAATTTCTGAAACTACTGGGAATGCACGATGAAGAACAGGAAGAAAGCGAAAATACTATGGGCGAAGAAGAAATCGCCTTTGAAGAAATCGGGGTTACAGAGATGCTTGATGAGCCAAGAGTAAGCCAATCAACGACGAAAACCATGAGAATGGTAGTGCTTAACTGCATAAACATCAACGATGCAACGCAGGCTGTGAACAACCTGAAGATCAGCCGGCCCGTGATCGTTACGTTAAAAGATACCACTAAAGAAGAAAGCCAGCGTATTGTAGATTTCATTTCCGGTGCCGTGTACGCGCTTGAAGGCGAACTTGAAGAAATCTCAAACGATACGTTTGTTTTCGTTCCTAAAAACGTTGTGGTGGACAAGGCCAAATGCGAAGAGTTGGTGAAAGAAGACAAGTCGGCTTTGTTCAAGGACGTGGAGGAGTAATAGGAAAGGCAGGTGGGACAGGCGCTCTTGCGGCGCCTGCTTTGATTAATGGGGAAACTAGGCTGTATTGGTTACGGAGCCATGGGCAGCGCTCTTATAGCTGGATTTGTGAGCGCTGGGTTTTCCACAAGAGAGATTTTGGTCTACGATACAAGCAGCACTGCGCGGGATAAGGCCAAACAGCAGGGCTTTCTGATAGCAGACGATCTCGGTCAGCTGGAAGAGTGCGATTATGTTCTTCTTGCGGTAAAACCGCAGCAATTAGAGACAGTTGCTGCAAGCTGGAAGCAGGAAAGACGCGATCAAGTAGTCATTTCCATACTTGCAGGTGTGGATACCAAGACGTTGAGAGCGGCTTTAAACAGAGAGAAAATAATAAGGGTCATGCCAAACCTTCCTGCACAAATCGGTAGAGGAGTCATTGCGGTCCACTTTCCTGGCGAGATATCAGACGACGAAAAGCAGTTCGTTCTGGGCCTCCTGCAGAAGACCGGAAAGGTTTTCGAGATAAGGGAGGAACTGTTCAACGCTGTTACCGCACTGAGCGGCTCCGGACCGGCTTTTGTTCTTCTCATTCTTGAAGCTTTTGCACAGGCCGGTGTTATGGAAGGACTGGATTTCCGTACAGCACTGGACATGGCAGTTGAGACCATGGTTGGTACGGCAGAACACCTGAAGGCACAAAAGATGCATCCCGCAGAACTTAGGGATATGGTTACATCGCCCAAAGGAACCACCGCAGCTGGTCTTTTGGTTTTAGAAGATGAAGCCACTAGGGCATCTATTATTAAAGGGATCAGAGCTGCTGCAGAAAGAAGCAGGCAGCTTCAGGAGGGGAAGTAGAGGTCCATGGGCATTATTATAGGACTACTCAATTACGCAGTCTCTGCATTGATTTGGATTATTCTGATTAGGGTAATCCTCAGCTGGATTAGGATCGACCCGTACGGCAATCCTGTTGTAAGGTTGATCTACGAGGTCAGCGAGGTGTTATTGGCACCGGTGCGGAGGTTACTTCCTCCGGTGGGATTTCTCGACTTTTCTCCGTTTGTTGTAATCCTCGTACTAGAACTTATTAGACGAATTATCTAAGGCAGGCGATTTTGTGCGCATCAATCGAGAAGCTTTGCTTAAAGTAACTCAAGACATTGACGAAAAAGCTGTTGTAGCTAGGTATATTGATCTTGCGGAGCAGGTTTTTGCAGATGTACTGCCAAAGCTCGGTCCGTTCTTGAATCTTCGCGAGCAAGAACTTTGCGAAACTGTCATTAACCAAATCGAAGGGGTAGCACTCCGCCTGGACGGTGGGTTCAGAGGAGCTGAAAGGAAGAGAGGCATCGTCATTCCGGACTTTTACGGATCGGACCCTGTTGATGCCAAGCTGTCAGCCCTGCTCATCCAGGGCAAGTTGCCCCGCGATGTGAGCCACAGAGACTTTTTAGGTTCCATTTTGGGAACGGGAATCGACCGTAGTAGGGTTGGCGATATCATCCTTGTGGATGGTGGCGCGCAGGTGGTTGTGGACAGAGATATAGCCACTTATTTGATCCAAAACCTGGCAAAGGTCGGCTCGGTAAACGTTGAAGTCAGCGAAATCGATCCGGAACAGATCATCTTTGGCGAAGAGAGAGTGAAAGAGATCAAAACCACAGTGTCATCTCTAAGACTCGATTCTGTGGCTGCAAGCGGCTTTGGAATGTCCAGGACGGCCATGACCAGGGAGATTAAGGCCGGGCGGGTTAAGCTCAACTGGCAGGAAGTAACATCTCCCAGTCGGGACGTTTCTGCCGGAGATATTATCTCCATAAGGGGAAGAGGCCGAGTGGAAGTTGCAGAAGTTGGCGGAACCACCAGGAAAGGCAGAATTCATCTGACCCTTAAGCGCTTTTTGTAGGCAATGGCTGGTGGCCTTTGTCTCTTCCGGAAAGACGCGCAGCCTTTCTTCGGAACCTTTGGCAGTGGTTAACAGAACAGTTAATGAACAAAAAAGGAGCAGTGCTCGCTACTTGGTAGCTCTGCAGTGCTCCTTTTCTTGTATCTGTCTTTTTTTGGAAGATCCGCGTATTGCTCAGTTGTTCTCTTCTTCATCTAGTTTTTCCAGGTTTTCGTGGGGGATCTTCAATCCACGTGCGTGTTTTTGGATGGTCTTCAATGCTGCTTTCAGCGACTTGATGGACTTCTCGTTGTCGCTGATTTTCTGCTGCATAAGGGAAATGGCGGAGGCTGTCTCCGGACCTGTGGGGGTAAAATTCTCGTTTAAGGTATCGGTAACGGATTTTATTTGCTCTAAGGTGAATCCTATTGTCTGTAGGTCTTTAACAAAACTGATTACCCTGACGGCGTCTTCGCTGAACAAGCGGTAACCGCTTTTCGATGTGGAGCTGGGCTTAATGACGCCTTTTTCCACCCAAAAGTCCAGCGTTCTTTTGGTCAGGTTCAGCAAGCTAGCCACTTGACCTACGGTATAGAAACGGGCTCTCTGCGGCTTTGCAGCTTTTTTCTGGTCTGTCACTTTCAGAATTTTAGCGATATCAGAGAGGCTGTAACCAAGGCTCTTCAGTCCTTGAATGTGCTGGATTTCCCCGACAACTGCAGCGGGAAACAGAGGCTCGTCCCCGCTTTCTGAAAGTGGCTGAGAGATCAGATTGTGCTGCACCAACTCGTCAACATACTCGGGGTCTATGCCGAGGGTCTGGAGCAATTCTTGTAGTTCGATAACGTCCATGTGTACCCACCTTTACTGAAACGCATACGTTACGCTTTCATTATAGGCGTTCGCTGTTTGGTGTCAATTGTCCTGCGAAAATTGACCACACTCCACTTGATTCGGGTTGAAGAAACCCTTATAATAGTTAATAATATTTTCTGCAAATCGATGAAGGGAACGAGTAGTCGGCGAAAGCTGTAAGAGAGCCGGGGTTAGGTGCGAGCCCGGTCAGCAGAAGTTGATGAAAATCATCCCTGAGTGTACGGTTGAAGTGAAAGTAAGCCGTGCCGGCTGCCACCGTTAACCGGCCAAGAGAGGACCTGTAGCATACGATACAGGTCAACTTGGGTGGTACCGCGGGTAGAAATCTTTTCCCGTCCCTTGTCTGGGACGGGATTTTTTTTGGAGGTAGGATAAATGGATTACAGTAAAACCCTACAGCTTCCCGCTAACGTGTTTCCCATGAGGGCAAATCTGCCTGAACGGGAACCGCAGATGCAAAAGGCGTGGGACGAACAAGATATCTATTTCAAAGTGTTAAAGAAGAACGAAAAGGGCGAGAAGTTCATCCTCCACGATGGCCCTCCATTTGCTAACGGCCACATTCACATCGGCCATGCGCTGAACAAGACTCTTAAGGACATCATCGTAAAGTACAAAGCTTTGAGAGGATACTACACTCCCTACGTTCACGGCTGGGATACTCACGGTCTGCCTATCGAACAGGCAATGATCAAGGAGATGAAGCTGAACAGGCACACCATCGATCCTGTTGAGTTTAGGGAGAAGTGCCGTGACTACGCCCATCACTGGATTGAAGTGCAAAAAGCCGATATGCAGAGGCTCGGGCTCTGGGGAGACTGGGAGAACTCCTACATCACTCTCACTCCGGACTATGAGGCAGTGCAGATCGGCGTATTCGGCGAGATGTTCAAGAAGGGATATATCTACAAAGGTCTGAAGCCGGTCTACTGGTGTACAAGCTGCGAAACTGTACTAGCAGAAGCGGAGATCGAGTACGGCGATCACAAGTCTCCTTCGATTTACGTAGCGTTTGATGTAGTTGAGGGCAAGGGTTCTGTGGAAGCAGGAGATGCCTTTGTGATCTGGACTACCACACCCTGGACCATTCCTGCAAACCTGGCCATTGCCGTGCACCCAGACTTTGACTACGTCAAGGTCAAAGTCGGTGATAAGAACTACGTTGTTGCAGAAGGCCTCCTGGAAAATGTCGTAACCGAACTGGGTTTTGCAGACTACGAGGTTCTTGCCAAGTTCAAGGGCAGCGACGTGGAAGGCATCAGGTGCAAACATCCTCTCCATGATCGTGACTCTGTGGTGATCCTGGGAACCCACGTTACGCTGGAAGGCGGTACGGGGTGCGTCCACACCGCTCCTGGACACGGTCTTGAGGACTTCGAAGTAGGTATGGAGTACGGCTTGCCTGCATTTTCACCAGTTGATGATCGCGGCTACTTCACCGAAGAGGCAGAGCAGTACGCAGGACTCAGCCTTGATGAAGGCGGCAAGCAGGTTGTAAAGGACCTTTCCGAAAACGGTCATCTCCTGAAGATGGGCTGGATCACTCACCAGTATCCGCACTGCTGGAGGTGCCACAACCCGATTATCTTCAGAGCGACCAGTCAGTGGTTTGCTTCAGTTGATGGGTTTAGAGAAGAAGCGTTGAAGGCAATCGATGAGGTTAAATGGATCCCTGGTTGGGGCAAGGATCGCATCGCTAACATGGTCAGAGAAAGACGCGACTGGTGCATTTCCCGTCAGAGAACCTGGGGCGTACCTCTGCCGGTGTTCTACTGTGAAGACTGCGGCAAAGGACTGATCAACGACGACACCATCAATGCCGTTCGTGAACTCTTCGCTAAAGAAGGTTCTGTGGCATGGTTCAAATACTCTGCAAAAGAGATCCTGCCTGAAGGCACCAAGTGTTCCGAATGCGGCAGCGATAACTTCGTTAAAGAAAAAGACATCATGGACGTTTGGTTCGACTCAGGTTCCTCGCACGCAGCTGTGTTGAAGACCAGACCTGAGCTGTCCTGGCCTGCTGATATGTATCTGGAAGGTTCGGACCAGCACAGAGGTTGGTTCCAGTCGTCTCTTTTGACGTCTGTGGCAACAACCGGCAAAGCGCCGTACAAGTCAGTTCTCACTCACGGCTTTATCGTCGATGAACAGGGCAGGAAGATGTCCAAGTCTTTGGGCAACTCCATTTCGCCAAACGACGTCGTGAAAAAGCTTGGTGCTGACATCTTGAGGCTATGGGTCGCTTCAGCTGACTACAGCTCGGACATCAGCGTATCTGACAACCTACTCAAACAGATTACAGAAGTCTACCGTCGTATCAGAAACACCTTTAGATTCCTGGTGCAGAACATGGCAGACTTTGATCCAAAGACCGATAGCGTAAGCTACGAGGATTTGAGATCTATCGATAAGTGGGTTCTGGCAAGACTCTACGAACTTACAGAGAAGGTCACCAAAGCGTACGATGATTACCAGTTCCATGTGGTTTTCCATTCAGTGCACAACTTCTGTGCGGTGGACATGAGCGCTCTGTACCTTGATGTGATTAAGGATCGCCTCTACTGCGACGGGAAAGACAGCGTCAGCCGCAGAGCAGCACAGACCGTACTGTACGAAGTTACCAGGACTCTCTTGCCATTCCTTGCTCCGATTATTCCCCACACCTCTGACGAGGTCTACGGATATCTGCCTGGAGATAGGGAAGAGAGCGTGTTCCTTGCCGGCTGGGCGGAACTTGATGCCCGGTACAAAAACCCAGAAATTCTCGAAGATTACGAGAAGAAGTTGGAACTCAGAGACGCAGCACTGAAGGTTCTGGAGATCGCAAGAAGCAAGAAGAAGATCGGCCAGGGTCTCGAAGCTGCTGTTTGGATCAACCCGCTGACTGATGAAAGCAGGAAGTGGGTGGAAGAGATCCTTCCCGAACTGCCAAGTCTGTTCATCGTTTCCGATGTGAAGATTGGCGGCGGTGAGGAAGAAGTAGAGTTCGAGGATCTGGATGTGTCCATCGGCTATACTTTGGCAGAAGGAGAAAAATGCGAACGCTGCTGGAACTACTCCACCACCGTCGGGCAGGATAAAGACCATCCAGAAGTCTGCTCCAGGTGCAGCAGTGTGCTGAAAGAAAGCTTACAATAACACTTAACGAGGGTTAACCACCCTCGTTTTTTTTTGCACACAAGACAGCTGCTATTTTCAGCAAGCCCATCCAGAAATAAACCGGTCTTTTTTTTTCGCTACGGAGAGATTACTACTAGTAGGGGAGTGGCACCGCATGGAAGATCAAAGAAAGAAGCTCGCGAGGTTACTTGAAGAACTGCAGTCGGAGATGAAGAAGGCGTACTGGCTTAGTGAAAAGAGAACTTGGCTGCTTTTATGGCGTCAGTTTATCGCAGGGGTGGCCAGAGGCGTAGGAGGCGCTCTAGGCGCAACCATTGTTGCAGGTATTGTGTTTTTACTCCTTGGCAAGCTTGCAGCTTTGAATCTTCCGGTTATCAGCCAGTTCTTGGCAAAACTCATCAAGCTAACTCAACTGAATCTGTAGGAGGAGTCTGTGTGGACTACAGCGATATCAGGGAAAAACTCAGACGACGCAGAGAGGAGCTTTCGCAGATCGTGGAAAGGATAGATCACAGAACCAAAGAGAGGTTTTCCGAATGGGCAGGTGAGCTTGCCTCCTTTGACAACCACCTAGACACCGGCACGGACCTCTTTCTTAGAGAACAGGATCAAGCGATTAGACACAGAGCCGAAAAGTCGCTAGAAGATGTTGATAAAGCAGAGGACGCTCTGAAAAAGGGCACGTACGGGATCTGTACAGTTTGTGGCAGGCCTATCGACGATGCTAGATTGAGCGTCTTGCCTGAGGTACAAACCTGCATAGATTGTGCAAAGGAACTTCCAGACGACGAAACGTACATGCTACCGCAAGGGAACCTTGAACCAAATGAGTTTTGGGACGAAATGGCGGTGTGGGGTAGCTCCAACACGTTTCAGGATGGTGAAAACGACCTATACGAACGGGAAGATGAGCCGCTTTGAGCGGCTTATTTTATTGCCAAGAAAATTTCTGCAGGGTATTATAGTTAGGAGGAAGGGGTCAGATTGTCTTGATATCTATCGCAATTGCCATTTTTTGGCTTGTTTTGGATCAACTGACGAAAATCATCCTGCCAAAAGTGATGTCGTGGTACGAAACTATTGAGATCATCCCGGGTGTACTCAACATCTCTTTGGTAAAAAATTACGGCGCCGCGTTTGGCATGCTTGCAGGGAAATCCTGGCTTCTCGTTCCCATCGCAGTTGTTTTTGTAGTTTATCTGATCGTGGAGCGTGAGAAGATCAACAGCATTCCCCTAGCCAGGTGGGGTGCACCTCTTGCTGCAGCCGGCGCTCTTGGCAATGCCATCGACAGGGCTTTTTTGGGGTATGTAGTGGATTTTATTGATGTACCTTTTTTCAGCGTGTTTAACGTTGCCGATATTGGGATTACCATTGGAATCTTCCTGCTCTTAGTCGGCTTAGTTCTTAATGAGAGGAATCATAAAGATGGTGCGTCTGACGTTTAACGTAACTGGATCCAAGGAGAGGCTGGACAAGTACATAGCAGCAAACTCCGATCTCTCCAGGTCTATGGTACAGAAATTGACAAAGGAAGGCCGGATAACACTTAACGGAAAGACCGCCAAAGCCGGCGATCTTGTGGCAGAGGGGGACGTTGTTGTCCTGGAAAAGCCCGAGCCAAAAGCAGTGGAACTGAAAGCGGAAGAGATTGATTTGGAGGTCATCTACGAAGATCCGCACCTTCTGGTAATCAACAAGCCTCGGGGCATGGTGGTGCATCCGTCAAAAGGTCACAGTTCCGGCACTTTGGTCAATGCTCTTTTAGGTTATTGCACTGATCTTTCCGGAATAGGCGGGGAGATCAGGCCGGGTATTGTTCACCGCTTGGACAAGGAAACAAGCGGGCTGTTGTTGATTGCCAAAGATGACAAGACCCATCAAATGCTCAGCCAAGCTCTACAGACCCATGAGATAAAAAGGATCTATGTCGCCGTAGTTAAAGGTCGTATGACCGCCCTTGAAGGGACCATCAATGCGCCTATCGGTCGAAACCCGAAAAACCGGACAAAAATGGCGGTTGTAGAGGGTGGGCGCAGGGCGGTGACTCACTTTAAGGTCCTAAGGTTGTTTGAAAAAAACAGTTTCGTTCGTTTGGAGCTTGAGACCGGAAGAACCCATCAGATTAGAGTTCACATGGCATTTGCAGGGCATCCGATAGTGGGAGACGAGGTCTACAATCCCGATTGCATAGCTGGGGGTTCACCTTTGATGCTTCACGCTGCAGTGTTGAAGTTTGTCCATCCCATTACCGGAGAGTCCATGCAGTTTGCCGCTTCTCTGCCCGAAGAGTTCAGAGCTGAACTCCGGAGGCTGTATTGACAAAGGTATCAAAATTGAGTATATTTTAGGCAACCTTTAAGAACGTCCAGAGAGGCTTCAAGGGCAAAAAATAACGGTGTTTTGGTTTTGCCCTTTTGACCACTTGGGATAGGTGGTCTTTTTTAATCGACAAGGTGGTGGACAAAATGCCAGTTGTTGCAAAAAAGCAAATTGTAGATGGCAGCGTTTTTGAAAGGACCCTTACTAGAATCGCTCATGAGATTCTGGAGAAGAACACGGATCCTAAGAATATCTGCCTTGTGGGAATAAAAACTAGAGGTATTCCCATCGCCAAAAGGCTGGCAGCAAAAATCAAGAAGATCGAAGGCGTAGATGTTATGACAGGTGATCTGGATATCAGCCTGTACCGCGATGACCTGACCGAGCTTGATCGGTCCCCGACGCTCCAGTCAACGAACATCGAAGGTGACGTTACAGGGATGGATGTGGTGTTGGTTGACGATGTGATCTTTACCGGCCGTACTGCACGGGCAGCTATGGACGCACTCATCGATTTGGGCAGACCAAGGACCATTCAGCTTGCAGTGATGGTGGACAGAGGTCACCGAGAGCTGCCAATTCGTCCCGACTATGTCGGTAAGAACATACCTACTGCGAAGTCCGAAATCGTGCTGGTCAGAGTGAAGGAAATAGATGGGCAGGACGGCGTGTATATCGGAGTAAAGCAGTAAACCAGGTGCCGTTTTACAGCAGGAAAAAACCAGCAGTTAACTGAAAGAGGAGTTTGAACTCCTCTTTTATTTTTGTCCATTTGGGGTATATGGATGTTGAGTGAGGTGGCTGTATGCAAGTTTGGGTAAGGTACATTCTGATTGCCTTTTTTATTGTGCTGTTTTTTGGAGGCGCTCCTCTTTATGTATATGTTTACATGTTGTTTCTTACCGTGCTTTTTGCCCAGCTGTGGGTTCAGCTTGCGCTCTTGAAGCTGAGAGTCAAACGTAGAGCCATCGACAAAGGGTATTTTGTTGGAGAGGTTGTACCTGTGGTGTTGGAACTAGAAAACCCAAGCCTATTACCGGTTTTATGGGCTTACGCCGAAGAAAGCGTTCCTTCAGGCCTTTTAGGAAGAGAGCAGCGCATACTGTTTTCTCTACCGATCAAAAAACGACAGGTGCTGAAGTATACATTTCAAACCAATCAGAGAGGCGTCTATAGTTTTAGCCCAGTGAAAGTAATCTCCGCAGATGTCTTGGGGCTTTTCCACTACTCAAAAGTCACAGACACTGCACAAGAGATTACAGTTTACCCTAGATACAGAAAGCTGGTTTTTGAGGGAAGGGGTTTTGTCGGGCCGCACGCCTACGTCAAAGCCAAGATGAGTTTAACTACAGATCCCCTTGTTGTTGTCGGCAGCAGAGACTATCAAAGAGGAGATCCGTTAAATACGATAGATTGGAAAGCAACAGCGCGGACCATGGAACTCAAGACCAGACAGAGCGAATACCGCAAGGCACTGACCACAACCGTTTTGTTCAATGCCAATCTGGATGACTACAAGAATCAGGTTAAGCTAGAAGAAGCTATAGAGACAGTGGCTAGCTTAGTAAAATGGTTAATTGACAACAAAGGCGAAGTGGCTTTCTTTTCTAATGGCAGAAACGTCAAGCACCTTGATGACAGAGGGCTACCCGTTCTCGGAGTCACAGCAAAGTCGGATAAGGAGCAGTTCTTGCGCATTCTAAACTCGCTTGCTTTGATAAAAAACACTCGAACCTATCCTTACTTTAGGTTGTTTGATAGGGTGTTGAAAGAGATTACGTTTGGTAGTTCGTTGATTTTTGTGACTCCAGTAGTAGATGATGAGCTGTGGTTGCGGCTAGCTCAGACGAAAAAAGCGGGGAAGCAAGTCTGGATTGTTCTTACAGAAAGACTGGTTAAGGCCGAACAGAAGGAGTATCTGAGGAAGTCACAAAGCCTTGGAATACCGATCTTCGTAGCGGTTCCAATAAAGGAGGATGGTACAGTTGAAGTTCGAACACTCTGATTCAATCGCTTTGAAGTTGGTCTTACCGCTTTTCTCCGCTGTTTTGATTGGTCAGCTCATGATGGCCTTTACGAAACTTTACGCAGTTAGTTTGACGTACTTGTTTTTCTTGATCATATCGGCATACGTTCTCGACATTGTTGAACAGGCCAGAGTCAAGACCAATGGCCCGATGCTGGTTAGTGCGGTGGCTGCTTTTTTGGTATACTTGGTTGGCAACTTGGTCTTAAGAGCTGAAAGCCCGACGACCAAAAGCCTTTTATATATTGAAGGGATGCTAGTTCCGTACATTTGTTTGCTGGTTTCGGTTTATTGGGGCATCAGTCATGGTAATATGGTATCTAGGCTGAGAGCCTACTGGAATCCGGAAAGCGTTAGGTTGGACGAAGGATCCGTTCATCATACCGAGGTAGCACGGGCGTTTTGGCCACCCTCCATGCTTATTGGCTTGCGTAGGGTGTTGTTTCTGGGGCTGGTAGAGCACGCTGCTGTAGTGTACTTCCGCTTGGACTTTTACTTCATCATTCTCTATTGGGTGCTCGGTTTTATGTATATCGCTCTTCTTCAACGCTGGGGACTGGCGATCAATACCCGAAGTGTGGGACTTGTTGCATCGCCAGAATACAGGAGTCTGTGGTTCAAGTCGATAGCGGTGTTTTTAATAGTTGTGCTAAGTCTGTCGCTTGTGCTTCCAAAAGGCATTTTCACCTTTCGAGAAGGAGTCGTTGCTAATGCTATAGTGAACCTTGTAGGGAATGTCCACTATCGCACGGGAGCCAGGCAGCAAGGTGCGGGTTCTGAAGGAGAACCAGTGGCGACAGAAGGACTCCTTCAGGAGATGGAGGAGTTGGGGTCGCCGCCAACCACATCGAGATGGATCTTTCTGGTTATTTTTTTACTCCAGGTGATCATCGTTATGGTTATTCCTGGTATTGCAATCGCCGTGCTTATAGGATACTTACTGTACTCATTGATCGCATCGGAGTATCAAAAGTTAAGTGGACTACCTAGGATATTTGTAGTACTATTTTTATGGTTTAAACATTTCCTGTCTAGATCCAGAACTACAGAACCCTCGCTCCAGTTGATGAAAATTGAAGAACAGGTGGAGCCGGTTGCGACAACAAAGGTTAGGAGACCTAGAGTTAAAACTTTTTTCCACAAGCTCATTCAGCTGTGTAGCAGCCATGGTTTGCAGTATAAAAACAGCTGGACGCCTTTTGAATATGAAGAAAAAATCAAGCAGAAATGGCCAGAGATTAGTCTTGAGGCCAGTCAGGTGGTCAAAGAGCATGTAGTCTCAAAGTACAGTGGCTCTGGGATTAGCAAGGATCAATCCTCCAGAATTGAGGAGTATTTAGATCGAATTGGTAAGTTTTTTATCCACCTCAAAGGCGAAAGTGCTAAGAAAAAGCAGGAAATACCTCGCCTGTAGGAGAATTGAAATTTGGAACAAAGAGTTGTACCTACTTTGTCAAAAAACTTCTCATGACCAAGGCTTTAGCTTGGTTTAGGAAGGAATCCTTAGCCTGGTATGAAAAAGATATACAGAGTATCGTATATCACAGGAAAATGCAGCAGTGACATTTAGAAGGATTTATCTGAGAAACGCAGAATTGTCCTAGTTAGTTAACTTTTGAAACTCAACACTTATGTGTTTGGTTTCCATTGGTGTTTTCTCTTTGCACGCATCGGTAGTAGGTCTATTTTTGGAAACTCAAGTATAAGGAGGGGATGCTAGGAACAAAATTCCTATTATCTGTCTGTCCGGAGGTTTCTAATCGCTGGTTTCTTAAAATACATTGGGCTGACTTTGGGGGAAAGGAGTCAGGTTCCAAGTCCAATGGGTGCAAAGAGTCTGAGTTGGCTGAGAAGAGGATTCACTTTGGGTGGGTGAAACACCGATCTCAGTTACTAAAGGTTTTCTTTTTGTGAACTATTAAGTTGACAGAGAAACGCCTTTGACATATTAGTTTACTCCATCAAGGAGACAATTAATGAAGGAGTGAAGTTTTTCATGGCAAGCACATCTGTAACCCCGAATGCCACACCGGAGCTACAAGCTTCACAGAAAAAACGTAGCACTTGGGAGAGAATATTAGAATACCGCTGGTCATATGCCTTTATTACTCCATTTATGCTCATCTTCACAGTGTTTACAGTAATTCCTGTGCTTTGGGCATTCTTTTTGAGTCTCACCTACTACAACATGATTCAGCCACCAGTTTGGGTAGGTATTGAGAACTACAGCAGACTGTTCATGGATGACCAGTTATTCTACCTTGCGGTCAAGAACACGTTCTACTTCTCGATCGTTACTGGTCCTCTCGGTTATGTATTGTCGCTGATTATTGCTTGGTTGATTAATGAAGTTAAGTATCGCAAGCTTTATACCTTGATTTACTATATTCCATCCATCACCTCTGGTGTTGCGATGTCCGTTATCTGGTTATATCTGTACAACGGTAGTAAATACGGTTTGCTCAACTACCTGCTATTGGAATGGGGTATCATCGAGGAACCCGTCTTGTGGCTTAAGAATGTAAAGACGACTTTGCCGGCAATTATGGTAACGTCGATCTGGATGAGTATGGGAACCTCGTTCCTTGTGTTTATTGCTGCACTGCAAGGTGTACCTCATGAACTGTACGAAGCAGCTCTTATCGACGGTGCAACTCGTTGGCAGGAATTCTGGCACATCACTTTGCCGATGATCCGTCCTGCTCTGTTGTTCGGTGCGGTTATGACAGTTGTTAACTCGTTCCAGGTATTTGACATTACCGTAACAATGGCAGGCTTCCCAAGCACCCTGTACTGTGCGCACACCATCGTAGGTCACTTGTACGACTATGCGTTCTTGAGATTTGAGATGGGTTATGCATCTGCAATTGCTATCGTATTGTTCTTGGTGACATTCATCACCTCATCAGTACTCCGCAGACTGCTCTCCTCCAGAGACGAACTGTAATTCTAGAGGCGTAGCAGCATTGAGCAGTTGCAAACCGGGAAAGTCTGATTAGTCAAATCCTAAGGAGGGACTAAAATGTCTGCCAAAAAGAGAAGAAAAGCCCCAACCAGGGGTAAGGCAGTTGAAAGAGTTACAACAGGTCAGATAATTATCTACGCGATTTTGACAATCGGTGCCGTTATCATGAGCTTGCCGATCGTATACATGATATCCACTGCATTCAAACCAGCAACTGAGTTGCTCTTGTACCCACCGAGATTCTTGGTCCGCATGCCGACGACTAAGAACTTTAGCGACCTTGCGCTAGCGATGGGCAGTACCGATACACCGTTTATCCGCTATATGTTCAACAGTGCTTTCGTTTCTACCGTTGTTGTTATCGGTACAATTGTTATTTCGACGCTTGCAGCATATCCACTTGCAAAGCATAACTTCCCTGGTAGAAACCTGATCTTCCAGGTTATCGTTAGTGCGCTGATGATCTCTAGCCACGTTACGATGATTCCAAGATACCTGGTTATTCGTAACACAGGTTGGATCGACACCTACTATGCGCTTATCATTCCAGCTTTGGCCGGATCTTACGGTCTGTTCTTGATGAAACAGTTCATCGAGCCAATTCCAAATGAAATGCTCGAATCGGCTAAGATGGACGGTGCCAGCGAATGGAAAATCTTTACCAACATTATTCTTCCACTTGTTAAACCAGCATGGGCTACACTTTCCATCTTCACCTTTATCAGCACATGGAACGACTTCTTCACACCGCTCATCATGACCAAGAGCGACGCAATGAAGACTCTGCCGCTAGCTATGAGAACAATTTCTGACGGTCTGACCATTGCTCGTATGGGTGCCGCCGCTGCAGGTAGCTTCTTAACAACTATCCCTGTAATTTTAGTATTTATCTTCTTCCAGAGATACGTTGTAGAAACTATGACCTATTCCGGTATGAAGGGCTAATTAATTAAGAGGTGAATTTCTAATGGTAACCGTACGGCTCGAAAATATAGAAAAAGTTTTCGAACAAAAAGCACCAAGCGGCGAAGTCTCAAAGGTCTACGCACTCAAAAACATCAATTTGACTATTCACGATGGTGAAACCATCGCTGTTGTAGGGCCGTCGGGTTGCGGTAAGTCTACGTTGTTGCGTGTCATTGCCGGTTTGGAAAGACCTACTGATGGCAACGTCTACTTTGACGATAAGGTCGTTAACGACGTAGAACCAAAAGACCGTGGTATCGGTATAGTCTTCCAGAACTATGCTCTTTACCCACATTTCAAATCCAAAGGCAATTTGTCTTTCTTCTTCAAGCTAAGAAGAGTTAAAGAAGATGTTATCAACGAACGCGTAAGAATCACTGCTGAAACTCTTGGAGTAGGTTTTGAAGAACTCTTAAACCGCAAACCCGGCCAGTTGTCTGGTGGACAGCAACAGAGAGTTGCTTTAGGGCGTTGTATTATCAAGGAGCCTACCATCTTCTTGTTAGATGAACCGCTGTCTAACCTGGACGCAAAGCTCCGTGAGAGAACAAGAATTGAACTCAAACGTCTGCTCAGAAGGTTCAAAGTCACTACCTTCTATGTTACTCACGACCAGGTAGAGGCTGTTACCCTTGGCGATAGAATCGCAGTTATGAGAAGTGGCCAGATTCTCCAGGTAGACCCTTACAGGGAAATCTATAAGCATCCAATCAACATGTTCGTAGCGAACTTCATCGGTTTGCCACCAATGAGGTTCCTGGATGTTGAATTGAAAGGCCAGAAACTCGTTGGCAACGGCTTTGAGGTCGAAATCTCTTCAGATGTGGTAAAGGCTATTGGCGACGAAAGCCGCAAGCTCGCAGCAGGAATTCGTCCGGAGCACGTAGAGATTAAGACTACTCCTGAACCAGGCTTCTTTGAAGCTACCGTTGACGTCATTGAGCCGCTACCAAACGAGGGAGCGAACTACGTCTACTTCTCCTTTGCAGAGAAGGCAGAGAGCATCGCTAAGACGGACTTGAACTGGGAAGGTCGTGTAGGCGACAAGATCTACGTGAAGCTCGATCCAGAAAAGATCTACGTTTTTGACAAAGAAACAGAAGAAACCATCGTTGCACAGGACAAAATCTTTTCAGTAGTCAACGCTTAAAGCAACGATTTAATAGAGGGGGGAGATAGCTTTGGCAGAAGTAGTATTGAAAAACGTCACCAAGCAATATCCCAATGGTGTAGTAGCTGTCGACAACATTAACCTTACCATCGATGACGAGCAGTTCCTGGTTCTAGTCGGGCCATCAGGATGCGGAAAAACTACAACACTGCGCATGATCGCCGGTTTGGAAGAGATCACCCAAGGCGAGATCATGATTGACGGCAAAGTAGTAAACAAGATTCCACCTGATGAAAGAGATATTGCTATCGTTTTCCAAGATTATGTTTTGTATCCTCACAAGACTGTTTATGAAAACATGGCCTTTGGTCTGGAAAACAGCGGTCTTAGAGAAGTAGAAGCACAAAGAGCTATTGAAGAGGCTGCAAGTATTCTGGGTCTGTCCGGCCTTTTGGATAGGTTCCCTGGAGAGCTTTCTGGCGGTCAGAAGCAACGTGTTGCTCTCGGTCGTGCTATCGTACGTCAGCCTAAAGTGCTTTTGATGGACGAACCGCTCTCCAACCTAGACCCTGTTCTCAGATCTGAAATGCGCGCTCACATCAAGAGAATGCAGCGCAAGAGAAAGATCACAACTGTGTATGTAACTCACGACCAGCAAGAAGCTATGACCATGGGTGACAAGATCGTGTTGATGCACAATGGCGTCATCCAGCAAGAGGGTCCTGCAAGAGAACTCTACTTGAAGCCTAGGAATAAGTACGTTGCTACGTTCCTTGGCAATCCAAGCATGAACATCTTTGATGCGAAACTTGTTAAAGAGGGCGACAAGGTATACGCTGTAGCCGATTCTTTGAAGGTCAAACTCTTGCCTGAACATGCATCTCAAGCTGGCGTTCAAGAACGCATCGGCAAGGAAGTATTTCTCGGTCTAAGACCGGAGTCCTTAGAGGACGTCGAGTTTGTAACCGAGATTGACGTCGATCCAGAGAATATAGTCACCGTTACTGTGGATCTTTTGGAGGCCGTAGGAGCTTCGGCTTACGTCACATGGTACGTAGGCAACAACAAGTTTGTTGCTGAAGTTGACGCTCACTCATCTGCAAGAGTTGGTCAGGAAGTCAAACTCTACGCAGATCCTCGTGGCGTCCAGCTGTTTGACAAAGTTACCGAGGAGTCCATCTTGGTTAGAGACTAACTAAAAATGTTTGCTTTGGGGCTAAAATATTAGAAGGTATTTAGCCCCTTGTAAAGTATTTTTTAACTAAGGCCTATATTTTTGTCTAGCGCAAATGCCGATGACAAAAATACTAGCCTCTATGTTGGGGGTCAAGATTCTAGGATTATATTGACGGAGGGGAGATAAGATGACAAAGAAAGTTTGGTTTGCTGGTATTCTGTCATTAGTGTTTGTAGTTATCTTCAGCTTTGTTGCAATGGCAGACGATTCTATCATTCTTACCGGGAAATGGTCCTTCCAATTTGACGACGATCTAGCATGGGCAGATCCAGAATATGATGTAAGTGATTGGGAGACTTACACAAATCCTGCAGATGCACCTGCTCTTGGTTTCGGTTGGTACAGATTGGACTTTGAAGTACCAGCAGAATGGGAAGGCAAAGGCGATCTCGAGCTTTCAATCGCTGAACTCTACGACTTCGACTGGACATTTGTTAACGGCATCGGTGTTGGAAACGGCAACCGTTCTGGCAACAGAAAGTACTCTGTTCCAGCTAGCTATCTGAACTATGGCGGAAAGAACACACTCGCACTTCGTATATACACCATCAACCCAGGTATCGGTCTCGATGGCGAGATTAAGCTTAGTCTCACAGGCGTAGTCAGCATGGTTAAGAACCCAAGCTTCGAGCAAGCTGTAAACCTGCCATTAGGCTGGACACCAACAAGAACTGACAAGAACATCTTTATCTGGGAGAACGCAGCTACAGTACGCACAGGTTTCCGTGCATTGGCTCTCAAAGGTACTGACGCTCTAGAGGGCGAAGAGGCTGCTTGGATGAGCGACATTATCCTCGTTAAACCAGGCACAGAGTATAGAGCACAAGCTTACGTAAAAGCAGAAGATCCAACTGGCGAAACAACAATTCAAATCCGCTTCTACAATGCAGATGGCGACGAGGTCTTCTACGATGGAGAAAGAGCTGTAAGCCGCAACTTGGCTCGTCGTACTGCTGACTGGACAAGAGGCAACCTGTTTGGTACCGCTCCTGAAGATGCAGTATATGCAAGAATCTTCTTGGTATCCAACGACAACAGTGGAATCGTCTGGTTTGACGACGTGTCCTTTGGCGCTGAATAAAATCATAAGCTGACGCAATAAAAACCTTCTCCTCCTATAGGAGGAGAAGGTTTCTTAAAATTAGTGCTGCTTTGACAGCTGTCCTGTGGAGGTGGATCTGTGCGCAAGATTCGCGATAAAGATTATGACAACTACAGGCGGGCAGCCCTGGCCGCAGTTGCAGACCAAAAATCGGCACTCATCGCAGGATATATAGCCGGTCTTGGGCTCTTTGCATCGATTTTAGGGTGCTATTTGGTGTTGCTGCTACTGATGGCGTTGATGGGAACTTTACTGTCACTACCTACGTTGCATGAAGTAGCATCCAGAACCACGCAAGTCGTGGGCTTAACTGGAGGTAGTTTTAGGGTTTTTCAGGGATTGTTATCTTTTGCTATGCTTTTGGCTCTTCTCGGTGCTTTTTCCGCCAACCTGCACCGGGATCACAAAGCAGTGAAGATTTGGAACTTCCGATTTGGCAAGGACTTCATTCCTTATTTTTTGCTGGTGTTCTTTTTAATTGCAGCGTATATCGTGTCTTGGTTACCGCAAGCAACGATAACCATACTAACAATCGGTGACAACACAGGTTCCGTTCCTCTATGGGGAATCCTCATTATTACGATTTTAGCGTCAATACCTATAACACTGCTTTTGTATGACGGTTGGTGGTATTGGTACAAGAAAGTTATTCCACTTTGGATCAAAGATGAAGAAACTCTTAAAAAAGCAGAGGAAAAAATCATCGAGATTGCGAATAACTAATTGTTAACCACTAGTAAGGAGTGATCCAATGTCACGGAAAACTAAGCTTTTGTTAGTGTTAGTTTTAGTGTTAGCTGTTGGTTCGCTGGTCTTTGCAAACATCTGGATCGATGAAGTAACAGCTGTAAAGGCCGAGAATCTCAAGAGCTATCTATCATTAACTCAAGAGTATCAAGATAACAACTGGTACAAGGTCAGCAGCAAGGTCAACAAGCTTGTTGAGGCCGAAGCAGCCACTGTGGGAGGCGGAGCAGTGGTTCGCGATGCTCTCAACGCCTCTGGTGGGAAAGTTGTTAGCGGTTTCGACAAAGAAGGTGCATATATTGAATGGGAGTTTGATGCACCTGCTAGAGGTCAATACGAGATCTGGTTCAAGTACAGACTTCTTAGTGCTGATGCCGAACCAGTTGTGGTAGATATTACTGTGGACGGAAAGCATCTGTTCACCGAAATGAAAACTCTGCATTTCAACTCTGTTAAGTATGCCTCTGGAGTCGAAACTTTGGAACGCATCGAACCCGCATCTGATGCAGGTAACGGAGTCCCCTTTGGCTTTATTATGGAAAAGGGCAAGCATAGAATTCGCATCACCAACATCAGCGGCGAGTTCGAACTGGACTACATTAAGTTCTGCGGTCCGGTGAAGCATTTCGTCTTCACTCAGGGTGAAAAATGGTCAAATGCTAACGGCGAGTATGAAATCGTCAAAGGTGTTGCCGCTAGCCGGGGCAAAGGCGTTAAGTCATCGGATGTTCCCGGCGAGTGGATTGAGTGGAAGATCGACGTGCCCGAAGACGGACTGTACAACATCATTTTCCGCTACACTCAAGGACAGCGCGGAGTGGAAAGCGTAAGACACATCCAGGTCAATGGGCAGACTCTCTTTGAGAGCTGGGAGAATGTAGTCTTCTATCCTACAGATGGATGGTCTGAAAAGAGAAACGATTGGAGAGAAAGAAGGCTCGAGGATCCCGAATCCAGACAACCATACTACATCTATCTGCCTAAAGGTGAAGTCACAATTCGCATGGAGACAGTCTCTGGACCTTTGAACATCGACTATGTAGGCATTATCACTAGAGACGGAGAAATCAAAGGCGAACTTAACTTCTGGGACTATCTCAGAATGTTGTGGCATCAGCTTATCGGGTTTATCCTGAGCTTTAACTGAGGAGGTTAGTCGATGAGCAACTTAGAGTCAAAGTACAATGTTCTTGCAACACAAACCAGCAAAAAGATCCGCAGAAAGTGCGGTTTCCAAGCGGGCATGGCCGTTGTTTTGGCTGTTATCGCCGCATATGTTGTATTCGGCGCTGCAGTGCCAACGATCGTAACTGCTTTTAGAACAATTGCTGCAGCAGGTGCTGTAGAACTGGCCGAAAAATCAAATGCACTGTCTGGTGGCGTGAAGTTCCTACTTCTAGTCTTGACAGCTCTGTACATTGGAGTTCTCGGCGTAATCGCTGCTGAAAACCGTGCAAAAGACAAACAGATCAAGTACTTGGGTTTGGAGACCTATTCCGACATGTACGTTTTCGTAGCCGGCATGCTGCTTGGCCTGCTTGTAACCATGCTGATCGTGAAGTTCGCATGGTGGTCGATTGTTGTCTTTATTCTTAGCCCAGGTTTGGCAATTCTCTGCCGCGCTATCTGGTGGTGGGCATACGCTCGCTTGCTGTTCAAGAAGAGCGACCTCGATGCTGAAGCAACAATGGGCAAGTACGAAAGCCTTAGATAGTCTGTGCGAGCAACCTTCGGGTTGCTCTTTTTTTGATTTGGAGCAGGGGAAACCGGTGTATCCGGAAGGAATCACCCCCGGTTTAGCGAAAGAAGCCAATAAGACGAGAACTACTCTGCCAAGACTTGGATATTATAGAAAGCAGCGATCTTCTACCGAACGTTCTATTTGGCAGCCACTAGTCCACGGGGAGGGAGTTGCATGATTTTCCAGCTTACTGACGAGGATATTCTGAAAGTCTGCAGCCAGTGCGAACACTACGACGATGGACAATGCAAAAAGCATGAAAAACCGGTGGCCCAGTTAAGACGCTGTGAAGTTTGGGATAGCGTTTATCGGGAAAAATGCATCAGAATGCGCTAGTCTTGGGAGAAGGCCTAGCCTTGGAGCTAGGTCTTTTTTCTTTCACATTGAAGGGGGCATTTTTAGCTAGTTGGGCAGGATATATCACCATTTTGTGGAATAACACTATGTGAATAGCTGCGAGCGAAAGCTGACGTTAGGCTTAGTTTGAGGAGGAGTTTAGCATGAATAATAACAAGATTAAGGGAAAACATATAATTACAGTACAGGCTTGGGGTTCCAAAATGAAGGTTGAAGAGGTTGGGTGTGGCGAGTGTCAAGCTTCCTGCCAATCGGCTTGCAAGACTTCATGTACTGTAGGTAATCAGGTTTGCCTGCGTAAGTAGGGCAAATATTTATGACGGCAATACATGTAGGAAACCCGAACAACACCCATTTGTTCGCAGTTAATGGGTTTAAGTTTGCATTAGACGTGCCATCAGGTTCGCTACACCAGCTTGACGACGAGGCCTTTAAGATCGTTGAAGCCATTCTAAACTCCAAAACCGAGAGTGTATCCTGTGCTGACTTGCGCTTCGTTTTGCCAGATATAGACAGCGCAACTCTCGAGGAGGTTTTTGCCGAGCTTCAAGAGCTTAAAAGCCACGGACAGATTTTTTCCGATGATGAGCTTGTGACCGACCTGCCAAAGCTTCCCAAAGGGCTTAAAGCGCTCTGTCTGAATATCGCTCACGACTGCAACTTGGCTTGCGGATACTGTTTCGCTTCTCAGGGGGATTTCGGCGGCAAGAAAGCGCTCATGCCCTATGAGGTTGCGGTAAAGGCAGTAGACATGCTCATCGAGAACTCCGGCACTCGTCGCCATCTGGAGATCGACTTTTTTGGCGGCGAGCCTCTTTTGAACTTTGAAGTCATACAAGATTTGGTAGCTTACATTAGGCAGAGAGAAAAAGAGACGGGCAAGATCTTTACTCTAACTCTGACAACAAATGCAATACTGTTGGATGATGAAAAGATTGCATGGTTGAACGATAATGATATCTTGCTGGTCTTGAGCTTGGACGGACGAGAGCGCATTCAAAATGAAATGCGACCGACACGCGACGGCCGATCTACTTACAAAAAGACGGTGGAGAGGATCAAGACAGTCGTCGATTCTCGGGAAGGCGAAGGTTACTACGTTAGAGGGACATACACCAGAGAGAACATGGATTTTGCAGCTGACGTTCTCCACTTGTTGAAACTCGGATTTCGTCATGTTTCTGTGGAGCCAGTAGTAACCAAAAACGAGAAGTTCGCTCTAAAAGAAGAGGATCTACCGAGATTGTACGGGGAGTACGATCGGTTAGCTCAAGCATATCTTGATGCCTATTTTAGTGGAAAGCCTTTTAATTTCTTCCATTTTAGTGTAGATTTACTAAAAGGACCCTGTGTCGCCAAGAGGTTAAACGGCTGTGGAGCAGGAGTAGAGTATATCGCCGTTACGCCAGAAGGCGATATCTATCCCTGCCATCAGTTTGTGGGTAACTTAGCGTTTCGTATGGGCAACGTCCTTGAAAACGGGATCGAAAACCTCGAGCTTGTTTCCCAGTTCGAGAATGCTCATATCTACAATAAAGAAGCTTGTAGGAAATGTTGGGCTCGCTTCTTCTGTAGTGGAGGTTGCCATGCAAACGCGTGCAACTTCAACGGCGACATCTTAAAGCCTCATGAACTGTCCTGTGAACTGCAGAGAAAGCGGATTGAATGTAGCTTGTACATTCAAAGTCAAATTTTGAGTTTCGAAAGAGCACAAGAGGCCTTTCGGTAAGGTATCATCTAGGGATTATGAGAATAAAGGGAGGGTTATGGAGAATGAGATTTAGTAAAGCAAAACTGTTGACACTCATGTTGGCTGTACTCCTTGTATGTGGTTCTGTAATTGTCAGTGCAAAGACAGCAGACGAACTGATCGCTGAAGGTAATAGGTACCTTAACCTGGACCATAAGTATGACAGCGCTCAACCAGAAGTCGCTATAGAGAAGTATAAGGAAGCACTAACCTTGGCTCCTGATCACGCTGAGGGAAATCTTCGTTTAGGTCAAGCCTATTTGGAGATTGCTGACTTGAATAATGCTATACTGTATTTGAAAAAAGCTCTAGAACTACAGCCAGAATGGGTAGAAGCCCTGAACAGCTTAGGGCTGGCATATAAGCAGGCTGATGACCTTGACAAAGCAATTGAGATTTTCACTCTAGCTTCAGAACTGCAACCTGGAAACCCGGCATTATGGCTCAATCTTGGCGATGTTCTCACTGCTAAAGGGTTATTCGCACCTGCTATTGATGCCTATCAGAAAGCCGCTATGGTCGACGGCAAGATCGCAGTGTACTCTCTGCGCTTAGGTCAGGCTCTGGAAGCATATGGCAACTTGGACGCAGCCCTCGAAGCCTATGAGAAGGCAGTAGCTCTCCAAGCAGATCACGTCTACGCCAACTTCCACCTGGCAAACGCTTACCACCAGAAAGCTCAGTATGACAAGGCAGAAGTCTACTACAAGAAAGCTATCAGCATCAACAAGAACTATGCCAATGCCTACATCGGTTTGGGTAGACTCTATCTCGACCAAGGTATGTATGATGAAGCCATTGAACAGCTGAAGATTGCTGTAGACAAGAACACAGCTTATCCTCTCAGCTACTACTGGCTGGGTATGACCTACAAAGCCAAAGGCGACAACAAAGCTGCATTCGAAGCTTTCCGCAGAACGCTTCACCTCTGGCCTGAGTACGAACCAGCACAGATCGAATACGATGCGCTGAAAGGCAAAGTTTAATAGACTCAGAGAGCAAGAAAGCCCCTAAAGCAAAAGCTTTAGGGGTTTTTTTGTTTCGATTGATATCAAGAACCTCTTTTGGGATAAAGGCATAGCCTAGATTAAGGTATGACTAAAGGAGGTTCAACATGAGACGTTTATTTATAGCACTGTTGATTCTAAGCTTGACGCTGGTGGCTTTTGCTGAAAGAGTAAGATTAAGCGAAGTGGTTCGTTCAGTTTTCTATGCACCCCAGTATGTGGCTTTGGAACTGGGATTTTTTGCCGAAGAGGGTTTGGAGATTGTTCTTTCGACCGCATGGGGTGCCGACAAAGGAGCAGCTGCAACTATTTCTGGCCAGGTAGACATCGGCTTCTTTGGACCTGAAGCAGCTATTTACATCTACAATCAGGGTGCCAAAGACTATCTGATTGCCTTTGCCCAGCTGACTGCTATGGACGGTTCGTTCCTGGTTGCAAGGGACATGGAAAAGGAGTTTAGTTGGGCCGATATTGCTGGCAAAACCGTTATTGGCGGTAGACCCGGCGGCGTGCCCCAGATGACTTTGGAGTACGTTCTGAAGAAGTACGGTTACACCCTCAAGGGAGATGTGGACCTGGTAACCAACTTGGCCTTCACGGCAACTTCAGGTGCTTTTGAATCAGGCATGGGCGACTACATTGCCCTATTTGAGCCAACAGCTACACTTCTTGAGCTAAACGGCAAGGGCAAGATCGTCGCTTCTCTGGGCTTAGAAGGCGGTCCATTGCCGTACACTGTCTATCACGCTCGTAAAGACTACTTTGAGAAGAACCCCGATATCATCCAGCGTTTTACCAACGCTATCTTGAAAGGCCAGCTTTGGGTTGCCACCCATTCCGCTGAGGAAATTGCTGAGGTGATCTACAGCTACTTCCCGGAGATCGAAAAGGATCACCTGGTGGCCGTTGTAGATAGATATAAAGCCCAAAACAGCTGGAACCCCAGTCTGCTGCTCAGCAGAGATGCATTCGAGCGGTTATTGACCATCATGATCGAAGCAGGAGAGCTCGATCGTAGAGTGCCGTATGAGGCGATTGTAAACAACAAGCATGCCATCAAAGCCATCGAGACAGTGACCCTCGATTAGGAGGGATGGCGTTGGCAAAGGTTTCGCTACAGGACGTAAGTCTGGCCTACTACGGTCAAAACGGAGCTACTGAAGCGGTACAGAACGTGAGCATCAACATTGAGGAAAGAGAGTTTGTGGCGCTGGTCGGTCCCAGTGGCTGCGGGAAGAGCAGCGTGCTGTCGATGGTAGCGGGCTTGGTTCGGCCTACCTCGGGAAAGATCTTTTTGGACGGGGAGGAAGTCACCAAGCCCTCGTCCAAAATCGGCTACATGTTGCAACAGGACCACCTCTTTAGACAGATGCAGATCTAGTAGGAAAGGTAGTGGATTTCCAAAGCGGTCCGTCCTATCAGAATCTTTTCAATGCTGCTGAGGAGAACAAGCCTCCTAACCTCCTGGTTGCAGCCGGAAAGATCGGGTTTTCCCAGTGGTGATGCGTGGTGAAGCAGAAGCTCTAAGTCTGTGAAAACCGCCTCTGCTACTTTTTCTTCTGCAACAGAGCCCATGGGACAGAGCTTTTCCGGACACCGAAGCCGAACTTTCCCTCTTTGCACTTGCGAATGCAGAGAGCTGTTGCAGATCATGCACTGGCAAAGTCCCGACAAAAGGTGCTCGCTCTTAGGCTTAGACCTTTGTTTGAGAAGCTTTTGGACTTTGAAGAAAAGGTCTTTTTCGATTATAGCGGTGTGGCTTTGTTCTTTCACAACCCAATCGGACTTAGGCCTTATACTTCCGTCTTTCTGCCGTTTGTTCCAAATGCGGATGCCGATGTATGCTTCGTTTCTCAGGATGTACGCAATAGTTGAGGGATGCAAACTTTTATGGAATTTAGCTTCTACCTCTCCGGCGATTTTGCGGTAAGAGATTCCCTGGAGGTAGCGTTCGAAGATGAACTTCACGATCTCTGCTTCAGCAGGTTTTACAATCAATCTGCCGCCGACAGACCGGTACCCCAGCGGTGGCTCCGACTGGTTCTGGCCTTTTTTCGCAGCTTCCGTTTGGCCCTTTTTTACTTCCTGAGCCAGGTTCCTAGAATAGAATTCCGCGATGGTTTCAAGGATGCCCTCAACTAGAAGCCCTGCCGGCGAGTCTTCAACAGGTTCGGTGATGCTGAGGACGCTCACGCCGTGCTTTTTCAGCAAGGCCTTGTAGACTATCGCGTCTTCACGGTTGCGGCTGAAGCGGTCGAGTTTGTGGACGAGAATTGCCCCGATGCTCGCCCCGGGGGTTGTTGCATGGCGAATCATGGCAAGAAACGCTTCTCTTTCGTCGGATCGCCCGGAAATCCCCCTGTCTACGTATTCGCCGGCAACTTCAAAGCCCATCTCTTTGGCAAACTCCCACAACGCATTAAGTTGTGCATCGAGGGAATGCTTCTGCGTCTGGGCTTCAGTAGAGACTCTTGCATAAAGCAGAACCTTCACGCAAATCACCCCTTAGAGCATATGAAACATGCAGGAAATGAGAACTAATAATCTAAATAAGAAATGAAATGGGGTGGTTGTGTGCTGAAGGCAGTTATCGATCTAGGAAGCAGAGCAGCTCGCATTCTTGTAGCGGACGTCCAACGCAGCTCTTTTGAAGTGCATTACTCCCGCGGTTACCTTACTCTACTGGGTCAGGGAATCGACGTTCTTTCACTGAAAAGACTTAATCAAGCTCTGAGACACTTCGCAAACATCACCCAGAAAATGAACATTTCCCCTGAGAACGTGCTGGCCTTCGGCACGGAAGTGTTCAGGCAAAACCCGGGCTTGAAAAAACAGGTCACTCGCTACTTTCCAGGGTTCGAGATCATTTCCGGTGAGGAGGAAGCGATCTACAGCTTTGCCGCAGGGACCCTGTCTCAAAAAAACCTCGAAGAAAACCAGCGGGTGCTGGTGATCGACCAGGGTGGAGGCAGCTTGGAGCTCAGTCTGGGCTACCGGTTTGAGGACGTTCTTGTTGTGGAGAGGGCGGCAAGCTTTCCGCGTTACGGCACGTTTAACTTCCCTGTCGACTACAGGAGCTTTTCCGAAGAGTTGGTCTTGAACTTCCCTACAAAGGAGGAGCTTGAAGAGCAAAGACCTCGAGGTCTACAGAGCATTATAGGAATGGGTTCTGTGGTCACGCAGCTGGCTTTTGTCTTGAGCGCCCGCTCGGAGTACAGGATCGAGGAGGTCAACGGCTTTGTGATACATAGAGAAGACCTTACCAGGCGCGTGCGCAAACAGCAGAGCTTGCGGGCTTTCGTCGATGTCCTGGACCACTACGGATTTGACCAAATGCAGGTAAGCGGTTGGGGAACCAGACATGGTGCACTGTTCAGCGATCGGATCTTGGTCAGAAAATAGAAGCTTTCTGAAACCTCTCTTGGCATAGACTTAAAGGGAGGTTTTTTTATGGAGGTAAAGTCTAAATATCCTAAGACCGTTGAACCCCTTCTACTTAGGTTGGTGCAGATACTAAACTCAGGGAAGAAAAACGCGTCGGCAGAAAAGATCAGTCGTCGAAAGAGCTCCACCTCTTTCCATGGCGAACCATCTGGCAGAACGCCACGTTGGGATTAGAAGTGGCTGGAATAAAAGGCAGGCATGAGGCCGTACGTGAGATGCTGGTAAAATATGGCCTCGGTGGTTTTGAACACCACTATCCCCGAGAACTCTCAGGAGGGATGCGTCAGAGGGTGGCATTGATTAGGACTTTGGCTATCGACCCTGAGGTGCTGCTCTTAGACGAACCTTTTTCAGCACTGGATTATCAAACCAGGCTCATGTTGGAAGAAGAAGTTGCAGCGATCTTGAGGCAGGAGAAAAAAACGGTTCTTCTGGTTACTCACGACATCTCCGAGGCGGTTGCCATGAGCGATAGGGTCATCGTGCTTTCCAAACGCCCGGGAATGGTCAAAAAGGAGTTCAAGATAGAGTTGGGAGGAACTTTCGACGATCCGGATTTTAGACCCAGGGCATCCAAGAGGTTTGGCGAGTTCTTCCAGTTGATTTGGCAGGAGCTGGATGTTTATGAATGAAACTGCAGTAAAAAGCGCCGGGCTGATCGCCTACGAAAGGGCTATGAGGAGACGGGCAGTGCTTAAGACTGCAGCTCAGATACTGCTCTTAGCTCTGCTGATCGCCCTATGGGAAGTGGGAGTTCAGAAGGGATGGCTGAACGGATTTATCTTTTCATCGCCTTCGAAGATCTGGTTACAGCTTGCGAAAATGATCAGGTCGGGAGAGCTCTTCTACCACCTGTGGGTCACAACCTACGAGACGGTGATCGGCTTCAGTTTGGGAACTCTTATCGGTGTCGTTGTCGCAGTCGTACTCTGGCTGTTTCCTTTTGTCAGCAAGGTGTTGGATCCGTATCTAATCGTTCTAAACAGCATACCTAAAGTCGCTTTAGGACCGATCTTTATCGTGTGGATGGGAAGCGGAACCAACGCGATAATCACCATGGCCCTAGCCATCTCGGTTATTGTGACGATCATGATGGTTCATACCGGGTTCAAAGAAACCGATCCAGACAAGATCAAGCTATTGCAGAGCTTCGGCGCAACCAGAGTTCAGGTGCTGAAAAAAGTCGTTCTTCCGTCGGCTTTGCCGTCAATTATAGGAGCACTGAAGGTTAACGTTGGGCTTTCTCTTGTGGGTATTATCACAGGTGAGTTTCTGGTTTCCCAGGCAGGACTGGGGTTTTTGATAGTCTACGGAGGTCAGGTTTTTCAACTGACTTTAGTGATGACTTCGATCATCGTGCTGATGGTATTTGCTGCACTCCTCAATGTGCTGGTGAATCTCCTGGAGAAGTTTCTCTTCAAAAATTTGCGCTGAAACACAAAAAAGGCAGGATGAACCTGCCTTTTTCAGTATAATGGAGGTATGTCGTTTAGTTGGGAATCTACCAGTGCCTCTTCTCCCATCTTAATCATTTCCCGCACGATGTTCCCAATTTCGCCAGAGGTCAGGTTCGCCCATCCCACGCTGAGAAGCTTGCGGTCGAGACCTAAACGCTTTGCAGCCTCTAGCTTCAGCGCATCAGAGGCAGTTTTGTTCTTGGCGATATAACATCCCCTCTAATAGTATGGGCGAAGTTCTTCCGTTCTTTCGCAAAATGATGCTCCTTGTGCCGTATGTTTTTTGCAGAGCTGTAAAAGATAGGAATGGAGATTTTTGTGGAGGTATGGTCAATGAACAAGAACATCAACCCCTTACTGGTGAAGTGGATTGCCACATTCGTAATTGCGGTGATTTGCTTTCGTTTTCTTGCCCACGGAACGTGGACAACTATATTCCTACTCAGTGTTGCCACAGTTTTGGTTAACTTCCTCATCGGCGACGTTGTGGTTTTGCCGGTAACAGGAAGTGCCCTTGCAGCAGCTTGCGACGGGGTGCTGGGTGTTGTTGCCGCACTGCTTTTTGCCGTGTTTTCTCCTGTGTTTAATCCTTCAGCGGCATCTCTTGTGGTCTACGGCGTGCTGATTGCGGTTTTCGAGTACGTCTTCCACATTTACTTGGTAAAGACCGGGAAGCTGGTTCAGTGAAGTAGGTTGCAGCTGGCGATGCTTGAGACTTACGTGTATGGAATAACAAGAGCGAAATCTCGCGAGAAACTGCGATCTATCCGTACAAAATCGGTGCAAAAAAGCTTGAATACTGTTGACACGTAGCGGTTTCGGTGGTAACATGAAGAAGAACCTGAGAGAAGTTATGGGGGCGTAGCTCAGCAGGTTAGAGCGCTTGCGTGACATGCAAGAGGTCATCGGTTCGATTCCGCTCGCTCCCACCATTTTCATTTTAGGTTCTTTTTTAATATCTTGATTAATAGCTGTGATAAGGACGATTCCTGCAGCACTTATCAGAGAAAGAAGACTGAGGCAGGAGCCTCTGGCTGAAAGCTTCTTAACGCTGTGGGTGACCACCTTGGAGCTGCTCTTTGGAAAGCTTCGGCAAGTAAAAAGAGCCGGTCAAAGACCGTTATCAAAAAGAGAAAAATCGAAGGCCGCAGTGCTTTTGGTTTTTAAATTAGGGTGGAACCACGGAGCCATTCGTCCCTTGGGATGAAGGCTCTTTTTTTATACCGAAAATGATTAAGGAGGTCAGAATGATGATTATTTTGACTTTACCAGACGGAAGCAAAAAAGAGTATCAAGAGAGTTCCGGCATTACAGGATACATGGTAGCAGAAGAGATCAGCCCACGCCTTGCCAAAGACGCAATAGCGGTAAAGCTTGATGGACAGTATTTTGATTTGCATCGGCCCCTACCTCACGGTGGCAACTTCGAGGTCATTACTTCCAAATCAGAGGAAGCACTGGAAATCATCAGGCATTCGGCGAGCCACATCATGGCCCAGGCTATTAAGCGGCTCTACCCAAACGCCAAATTTGCCATAGGACCGGCAACAAAAGATGGCTTTTACTACGATATCGATCTAGACAAAAAGCTCAGCGACAGTGATCTTGAACTCATTGAGAAAGAGATGCAGAAGATTGTTGCCGAAGACGCTCCGTTTAGCCGTAGGGAGATCTCCCAAAGAGATGCGCTGGCGTATTTTGCCGCAAAAGGCGATCAGTACAAGGTGGAGATCCTCGAGGAGTTAGACGGCGACGTTTCTATCTACACTCAAGGGGAATTTGAAGACCTCTGCAGAGGACCTCATCTTCCTAGCACCGGCAAGCTGAAAGCCTTTAAACTGCTCAGCTTAGCAGGCGCCTACTGGAGGGGTGACAGTAAAAGGCCCATGCTCCAAAGGGTTTACGGCACTGCTTTTGCCGACAAAGATAGCTTGAAGCACTACCTTAACATGCTTGAAGAGGCAGCCAAGAGGGATCACAGGAAGCTAGGAAAAGAGCTTGATCTTTTCGGCGTTCGCGATGAAGGCCCTGGTTTTCCTTTCTTCCATCCGAAGGGAATGGCTCTTAGGAATGCTCTGGAAGACTTCTGGCGCAAGATTCACCGTAGAGCAGGATACGAGGAGATCAAGACTCCCATCATCCTCAATGAACAGCTCTGGAGAAACTCCGGTCACTGGGATAAGTACCGTGAGAACATGTACTTTACAACCATTGACGATACTAACTTTGCCATCAAGCCTATGAACTGCCCCGGCAGTATGCTCCTTTACGATAGACATCTGGTAAGCTACAGAGACCTGCCATTGCGCTACGGCGAGCTGGGTATCGTCCATCGCCACGAGCTTTCAGGCACTCTGCACGGCCTTATGAGAGTACGCTGCTTCACCCAGGATGATGCCCACATCTTCATGCGTCCAGACCAGATCGAAGATGAGATTATCGGCGTAATCGATCTGATCGACTATGTCTACACCGACGTCTTCGGCTTCAAGTACCATGTTGAATTGAGCACAAGACCTGAAAACGCCTTTGGCTCTTTGGAGATCTGGGATCTTGCCACAAACGCCCTGAAAAAGGCTCTGGACCGCAAAGGCTTGTCTTACAAGATCAATGAAGGAGACGGTGCCTTCTACGGACCGAAGATCGACTTCCACCTCACAGACAGTATCGGCAGAACCTGGCAGTGCGGTACTATCCAGTTGGACTACCTCATGCCTGAGCGCTTCCAACTCAGCTACATTGGCGAAGACGGTCAGAAGCACCAGCCAATTATCGTGCACAGAGTTGTTTTCGGCAGCATTGAGCGGTTTATCGCCATTTTGACCGAGCACTTTGCAGGCGCATTCCCGACCTGGATTGCACCAGTTCAAGTGGAAATCATTCCAGTGGGCGAAGCCCATCTAGATGCAGCAAAAGAACTCAAAGCCCAGCTTGATGCACTTGATATCAGGGCTCATATAGACAGCAGGGATGAGAAGCTCGGCTACCGGATTCGTGCAGCTCAAATGCAGAAAGTCCCCTACATGATCGTCCTTGGGGACAAAGAGGTTGAATCCGGGAACGTAGCTGTCAGATCCCGTTCGTTGGGAGATCTAGGCTCGATGGATAAGGCAGAGTTCATCAATAACCTGCAAGAAGAAATCAAGATGCTAAGTCTTGATAGTGTGTTCAAAAAAGACTAATCTAAGAGGGAGTGGATAGTTTCACTCCCTTTTTTGTCCAAAAGCAGAGCAGGATTTTCGCTCCGGCGGGTACGTAATGTTTGTGTTGCATTCAATGCCGAGCTAGATGCGGGAATGCATCATCAAATGTTACAATTTGTTTGACATGAAACACCGCAGGTGCTATACTTCAATAGTGGAAGAAGAAGCTACCTCGCTTCTCACCATACGGCATCGCCAGTATGGTTACTCGTAGACAAATTCCTTGTGTATTTGACATCTAGAGGAGCGGGGTTTAAACCTGCTCCTTTTTTGATACTCAATTCCTAGGGAGGGAAGAATTATTAGCAAAGACCTTAGAATCAATGACCAGATTAGAGCTAAGAAAGTAAGGGTTATTGCAGAAGATGGAGAACAGCTCGGAATCATGGACATACGCGACGCTTTGCGTTTGTCAGATGAGCACAATCTCGATTTAGTGGAGATAGCACCCAACGCCACACCTCCTGTATGCCGACTCATGAATTACGGAAAATACAAGTATGAACAGAGTAAACGTGAGAAGGAATCCAGAAAGAATCAAAAAGTCATTGAAGTCAAGGAATTAAGAGTGACGCCTACGACAGATGTTCACGACCTAGAGTTCAAAACAAACCGTGCGAAAGAATTTCTATCTCGTGGCAACAAAGTCAAGTTCAGCGTCCTATTTCGTGGTAGAGAGATTGTACATTCCCATTTAGGTCAAGAGATTTTGACCGGAATAGCCGAAAAACTTTCTGAAGTTGCTGATCTTGAAAGAGCCCCGAAACTCGAAGGGCGAAACATGGTCATGATCTTAGCACCAAAGCAGTAAAGATAGGGGGAAACTTACATGCCAAAGCTTAAGACCCATAAAGGTGCAGCTAAGAGATTCAAAGTCACAGCTAGTGGCAAAATCAAGAGAAGTAAAGCTTATAGAAGCCACTTGATGGATAACAAATCTCAGAAGCAGAAGAGAAAGCTTCGCAAAGCAGCGACTATGTTTGAGGGCGAAGCCAAGAGAGTAAGTAAGCTGCTACCATATTCATAATGATTGATTATTGAAAGAAGGTGACATAGCATGCCTCGCGTAACTAGTGGTGTAACTAATCGCCGTCGTCATAGAAAAGTTTTGAAGATGGCAAAAGGATATTTCGGTTCGAAGCATAAGCTGTACAGACCTGCAAACGAACAGGTTATGAAGTCACTCTGGTACTCCTACGTTCACAGGAGAACCAAAAAACGCGATTTCCGCCGCCTTTGGATCGCAAGAATCAATGCTGCATCCAGGGCTCACGGCATGAGCTACTCAGCATTTATGGGCGGACTTAGAAAAGCCGGCGTAGAAATCAACCGCAAGATCCTTGCCGATATGGCAGTTAGAGATGCTGCAGGTTTTGAGAAGCTCGTGGAAGTAGCAAAAGCTGCAAAATAAGTTAAGGCCCTTTAGGGCCTTTTTACATATCTACGGAGGGGTTTTATGCTTCCCTACAGCAGAGTAATTAAAGGACTGGACAGCAGAAAAGTAAGAAAAAAAGAAGGACTGTTTCTCATCGAAGGACCGCGTATTTTAGAAGAGGCTCTTGCAGCGGACCTAGTCCTGAAAGCAGTGTATGCCGACCAGGCAAAGATCGAGGCCAATAGAGCTCTCCTTGATGCTGCGTCGCAAAAGACCCAAGTCTTTGAGGTGCCTTCCGATGAGTTTTTACAGTTGAGCGACACGGTCACTCCTCAAGGCGTGTTGGCAGTTGCCCAGTGCCCTGAATATGACCTTTGGGATCTTACTACCGAGCCTTTTTTCCTGGTCTTGGACGGTATTCAAGATCCGGGGAACTTGGGAACGCTTTTTCGTACAGCCGTGGCGTCGGGCTGCGGAGGTATAGTTCTTCTAAAGAACACAGCGGATCCGTACAATCCGAAAGTGGTTCGCAGCACCATGGGGGCGATGTTCAAGATCCCGTTTGCAGTGGACGTGCTACCTGACGACCTGTTCAGGTTTGTTAGAGAGAAAGGCGCTTTCCTTTGGGCTGCAACCCTTAAGGACGCTAAACCCTACTATGGCCTGACACCTAAAACGGGGATCGGCATCGTCATTGGCAATGAAGGTGCGGGAATCAGTCGCGAAATTGCACAAAAATGCGATGAGAAAGTCTATATCCCAATCGACGACAGGGCAGAATCGCTGAATGCCGGAATAGCTGCTGGTGTCCTATTGTTTCACCTGAGAAAAGAACTAGTTTGACCTCAACGCTGCAGGTTCGTCCTGCAGCTTTTTTTGAGGACAACAAACCGCTCGTTTCCTGGTCATGTTAGACAAGCTCTTCCAATATGAATCAGTATAGGTTTTCTATGATTTAACCGCAGGAGGCTATGACCATGGAAGAGCCTTGGGAAGCGCTGCAGAGGAAGGAACTTATAAAGCATCTTCCAGCTGCCGCTTTTTCGTTTTTTGTGGCTTTGTTTGTCCTGATCCTGCAACACCTTCCGCCGCTCCTATTCAGTCTGGTACTGAACGATTTTCTGAAAACCGGCAAGCTGCGTTTTTTGGCCGGAGCTATAATTGTTACATGCTTGATACCGGTTGCCCTGTTCAAGCTGGAGAAAAGGTACAAAGACTGGATACTTGCCGAGTGCAGCGTGAGGGCAAAAGCTCTACACGAACTTGTTCTAATAAGCATCATGGAAAAGCCTTTAGAGTTTTTTGCCGATGGAAAGCCTGTTGCAGTCTACAAAAACCATGGAGCATCGTGCAGCTGCTTTGTCGACATGCTGCTTGTGGTGCTACCTAGACTTGTAGCGAAGGGGGTTGCTGCTTTTTTGTTGCTTTTCAAGGTAGGTTCGGTGCTTCCTACTGTTGCCTGGTTGCAGCTACTCTTTGTTGTTCTTATGGTCGTCGTGGAACTGGTGAAAAAAGGTGCTGTGGAAAGCCAAAGCAGTACAGACGATATTGCGTTGAGGCAGATGTTTCAGAATGCCAAGGTTTTCACCAGTAGTCTGAAAACCCTTGGTTTGGGAAGTACTAAGATCGAGCGTTTTGCTGATGACCTGGAAGATACAGACCCTCTCTTTAAGGTACAAGAAACCGATAGGCAGGAATGGGCCGGTTCAGTCCAAGTGCTTCGAGGTATTTTTACCGCGATTTCATTCGGGATCGGCGTGAAAGCATTGGCAGCACAAGCTATTTTAGGAGGAGATCTGCTCCTAATAATGGTTTACCTTCCCGCTTTGCACGCTCTGCTGCTGGATCTTACCACAGTCAGACTGCCTGCCTTCAGCTTTTATCAGCCGCTCTTCCAGTTTTTAACCGTGTCTACAGAGAAGACTGGAGACTTGGAAGGAAATAAGCCGGAAAGTATTAGGTAAGAAGTCGGTAGGCACAGCACTAAACTTTACAAAGCGCTTGCATAGGGCTTTCTTGGCTTTAAACTGCAGAAGTATGTCATCAAGTTTTACAAGAAGAGACAAAATGTGGACACGCTCCAGAAAAGCCTTTTGCTTGAGTACGGTTTTAAACTGTGTTATAATAAACCATGAAAACATAGCGGCTTTGTGAAAGGGTGGGGCTCCTCATGTTGAATGCTGATTTCTTTTGGCGAGTGTTTGAGCTCACCGGGTCGTTAGTAGCATATCTCATGTATAGAGAATGTAAAGCAAAAGCTAGGATGGAGTAAAGTACTATATGCAGCGCCTTCAGGGACAGAGGATCGGAGACTGAGAGTCCTCTGGGTCAGCTGCATTTAGGAAGTTCGCTCCGGAGCTGCAGCCTGAAGCCGCGTTTCGTGGTGCGTAGGAGCTGCCGGTACACTCCGTTATCGTGCAATGAGAGAAGAACTGATTCAGTTCTTAATCAGGGTGGTACCACGGGTCTAACTCGTCCCTTGCGAGTTAGACCATTTGTTTTTTAAAGAGGAGGTAGAGGTCTGATGAATGAAAACATCAATAAGTTAAGAGAAGAAGTCTGGCTAGAGCTGGAAAAGATTGCCGATCTGGAAGCTCTAGAAAAGTTTCGCGTAAAATACCTTGGCAAAAAAGGTGCCATCACAGCCCTGCTCCGTTCCATGGGGTCTCTCCCAAAAGAAGAAAGACCGTTGTTTGGCAAGGCTGTAAACGAGCTGTCGACTGAAGTGGAAGAGAAGCTTGAGGAAAAAGAAGCACAGCTGATGGAAGCAAAAAGAGCAAGACAGCTTGCTGAAGAGGCTCTCGATGTAACTCTTCCGGGAAGAGCTCCGAGACTCGGCCACAGACACCCTCTTAAGCAGGTTATGGAAGAGATCGAGGAAATTTTCCTTAATATGGGTTACACCATCGCCGATGGCCGCGAAGTTGAGGACGATTTCCACAACTTCGAAGCCCTCAACATTCCGAAGGATCACCCATCTAGGGACATGCAGGACACGTTCTGGATCTCTTCGGACACTCTGATTAGAACTCATACCTCGAGCGTGCAGTCGCGAGTAATGGAGAAACAGGATCCGCCTGTTAGGATCATTGCTCCTGGAAGAGTGTACCGCTGCGACGATGACGTTACCCACTCGCCCATGTTCCACCAAGTTGAAGGCCTTGTTGTGGACAAGGGGATCACCTTCGGTGATCTCAAGTGGACTCTCACCGTTTTCATCAAAGCCCTGTTTGGACAGGAACGTCAGGTAAGATTCCGTCCCAGCTACTTCCCGTTCACCGAGCCCAGCTGTGAGGTGGACGTCAGCTGCTTTGTCTGCAACGGTAAGGGTTGCAGACTTTGCAAGAATACAGGCTGGATTGAAATTCTAGGTGCTGGCATGGTACACCCCAATGTGCTGAAGATCGCAGGCTACGACACCAAAGTCTACACCGGATTCGCCTTCGGTTTGGGTATAGAGAGAATCGCCATGCTCCGCTACGGCATCGATGATATCAGGCTATTCTATGAAAGCGATATGCGCTTTCTCAGCCAGTTTTAGGAGGGAGAGAAAATGCGAGTACCGATAGAATGGTTAAAAGACTATGTTGATACAGATAAAGATGCAGAAACGTTGGCCGATCTTCTAACTAAAACCGGTTCTGAAGCTGAAGGTATAGAGGTTTTGGGCAATAGAGTCGAAAACCTGGTTGTGGGGCTGATCGAACGGATCGAAAAGCACCCAAATGCCGACAGGTTGGTTGTGTGCCAGGTGAACGTCGGCAGTGAGACCGTTCAGATCGTTACCGGAGCTCCTAACGTCGAAGAAGGCATGCTAGTTCCGGTGGTCCTCCCAGGAGCAGTGCTTGCCGATGGAACCAAGATCAAAGCGGCTAAACTCCGCGGAGTAGAGTCCTTCGGTATGCTGTGCTCCAAAGAAGAACTGGGCCTTGAGGAGAAGTCCGAAGGGATCCTGGTTTTGCCTCAAGACGAAGGAATCCAGCCGGGACAGGATGTAAATGAGCTGTTAAAACTCGGTTCACCAATCGTTTCTTTCGGCATCACTCCCAACAGACCCGATTGCTTGAGCATGGTTGGTATGGCGCGAGAGGTTGGCATTATTGAAGGTAAACCACTGCGCTTGCCACGGCCTGAGGTTTCGGAAGTTCCAAGCAAAGCCGCAGATGTGGTTAAGGTCACAGTCAAGGCCAGAGATCTCTGTCCGAGGTACGCCTGTCGCGTCATTGAAGATGTTAAGTTGGGACCGTCTCCCCTGTGGATGCAGCAGAGGCTGATTGCTGCAGGGATGAGGCCTATCAACAACATCGTTGACATTACCAACTACGTTATGCTTGAGCTAGGTCAACCACTGCACGCCTTCGACGCAGACAAGATCGCAGAAGGCGAGATCATCGTTAGAGAAGCTGAAGAGAACGAAGTGCTGAAGACCCTAGACGGTGTAGAGCGCAAGCTGGAAAAAGGTATGCTCCTAATCGCCGATCCCACTCAACCTCTTGCCCTTGCAGGAATCATGGGAGGAGAGTCCAGTGAAATCACCGAAAGTACCAAACGCGTGCTCTTAGAGTCTGCGAACTTCAACAGAGGTTCTATTAGAAGGACCTCCAGGAAGCTCGGTCTTAGAAGCGAAGCATCTTCCAGGTTCGAAAAGGGACTCGATCCCGAGCTGGTCTTCTTAGCTGCAGACAGAGCGGCAGAACTCCTAGAGAAGTACGCAGGCGGCAAGGTTTACTCGGGCACCGTCGTCGATGGCGACTACGAAGCAAAAGAAACGGTTGTTGAAACAACCGCATCCTTCATTAATAGATTATTGGGCCTTGAATTGGAAAAAAGCCAAATTGTCGAGATTCTCACCAAGGTAGGCCTGGAGGTGGCCTCCAACGGAGACGCTTTAACTGTCAAAGTTCCAAGCTTCAGGCAGGATATTGAACAGGAAGTAGATCTGGCAGAAGAGGTAGCAAGGATCTACGGCCTGGACAATATTCCAGACAGCATTCCCAAGGGAGAGATCGCATCCAGCGGCCTTACGCAGCTGCAGAAGGTCGAGCGGATCCTCGCCAGGGAACTAGCATCTATCGGCTATTCGGAGCTGATCACCTACAGCTTCCTTTCCGAGAAAAGACTGGAAGGTCTTCCCGGTGAGCCGGTAAGGATTGCCAACCCCTTAAGCGAAGAGCAGGCGGTCCTCAGAACCAGCCTTCTTCCGAGCCTTCTGAAAGCCGTGGAAACCAACTACAACAGGCTTCAGAAAGACGTGGCATTCTTTGAGATAGCAAAAATCTATCTCAAATCCGAAGGTCAAGCCCTCCCCGAAGAAAAGCTGATGCTGGGGGCAGCTCTTGCCGGCAAAAAACAGGGCTACTTCGATGCGGCCCCTGGAGACGTAGACTTCTATGACCTGAAGGGCGCCCTGGATTATCTCGGCAGCCGCTTGAGGCTTACCTTTGATTACGCTCCCTCACAAAGGCCGCGGATGCATCCTGGTAGATGCGCAGACGTCAGCCTAGACGGCAGAGTCATTGGCTACATCGGTCAGATCCATCCCGACGAAACCGAGGAGCCGGTCTACTTCCTGGAGATCGAAGTGGAGCCTCTGACGAAAGGTCTGTCGGAAGTGGTGGTCTACAAAGGCCTTACCCGCTTCCCAGCAGTGTTCCGTGACATAGCTCTGGTAGGTCCAATGGCCGTTCCTGCTAAAGAACTGACAGAAGCTATCATCAACGCCGGAGGCAGGCACCTGGTTTCGGTGGAGCTGTTCGACCTCTATACCGGTCCTCAGGTGGGAGAAGGCAAAAAGTCTCTTGCCTACGCGCTGATGTTCCAAAGCGAGGAGAGGACTCTAACCGACAGCGAGATCGATGAAGCTCTGAAGAACATCCAAGCGAAAGTAGCGGAAAAAGACTTCATCTTTAGAGCTTAATGCTATAGGGTCAAAGACGTTCCATGCAGGAGGTTTTACTCCTGCATGGAATTATTTTTAGGGAGGGTGTAAAATGGAGAAAGAACTAAAACGAGTAAAGATACACTTGTTTGGAAAAGATTATATAGTAAGAACAGACTTGCCAGCAGAAAGACTTGAGGGTATGGCAGTGGAACTAGATAATAAACTGGAAGCATTAAGAAGCCGCTATCCGAATCTTACGCGAACCGATGTAGCGCTCCTTACGGCGCTGTCGCTCATGGAAGATTTGGAAAAGCTTAGGGAAGAAAAAAAGGAGCTCTGGGAGCTCTTAGGCGAAGCCACCAGCAAGACACCGGAAACTACTTGAGTTTAAGGGAGGGTAAGAGCTAAGCTCCTAAGCATGAAAAATTGGTTAGACTGGTTGTTCATTGGGCTTGGAATTCTCGCCATATGGAAGGGTTACGTACGGGGATTTATCCGCGAGGTCCTGGAGATCATCGGTATTGTGGTGGCCTTTATTGCCGCAATACACTATGCACCTCAAGTAGCCGTGTTTTTCACCGAGTCTTGGAATATGCCTCCTAATCTATCGGCCGTACTAAGCTATGCCGTAGTATTGACCGGAGTTGCTATTTTAGTTCAGCTAGTGATCTACTTCACTGCGCCGTTTATCAGCAGTGGAGTTCTGGGGATATTGGACTCATCGGTGGGTGGGTTCTTCTCGCTTTTGAAGCTGGCGCTGATTGTGATTATTGTGCTGAACCTGGTAGTGCTCGGACCACTACAGTTCTTGAAAACGCCAGTAATGGATTCCCAAGTGGCAAACTACCTCCTCAGCATCACGCCTGAACTGTACGATTTTATGATCGATAAGTTCCCGGAAAACTGGGCAGAACAGCTGGAAACGTATAAAGAACAGTTCATGGCGCCACAGCAAGAGATCGAAGTGGATCCCACAAGGAGGATATAGTATTGTTTGAACCCAATCTGCACGTAGCAGGCGCACTGGAAGAGCTGGCATTCCTTCTGGAGATCACAGGGGGAAACCCGTTCAAGATCAGGGCTTACAGGCAGGCAGCGCGAACCTTAAAGTCCTTTCCCGAGCCTCTAGAAGATGTAAGGCAACTTGACGGTATTAAGGGAATTGGCGCCGGCATCAAGGGGATCGTAGAGGAGGTCCTCAGCGGCGCATTGCCTGAAGAATTGCGAGAGCTCAGGGATCAAGTGCCTGCCGGCATCTTCGATATAGCGAGGCTTCCAGGGCTTGGACCCAAAAGTCTCAAGACCCTAATGGATAGCGGAATTACCGATCTTGAAACGCTAGAAGAAAAAGCTAAGGACAAGTCGCTTGCAGCCCTCCCCGGCTTTGGCCAAAAGACCGTGGAGCGGATTCTAGAGAGTCTTGAGGAACTAAAGAACCACATGGATTTGCATTTAGGCTACGATGCCCTGCTTTTTGCACGCCGGCTGACTGACAAAATTTGCCAGTTCCCGGGAAACAAGATCATCGAGACACAGATCACCGGAGAGGTCAGGCGCTTTGCCCCCCAGGTAACTACAGTTGAGATTGCTGTAAAAACAGTTCCGGACTTTAGCGAAGAAGACCTAGCCGAGTTTTTGCTTCTGGAAAGTACTGGGGAAACCGGAATCTACAGGCATCCGGAAGGATACACCGTGAAGCTGTATTTTGCCACAGATAAAGACTTCGGTACGGTTCTTCTCCGGACTACGGGTCCTGAAGAGTTCACCTCAGCTTTCGGGGAGTTGCTTGATGCTCCCGACGAGAAAACCCTTTTTGCAAACAAGGGCTTTTTCTTCGTCCCTCCAGAGCTGAGGCATACTGCTTTCGCTTCGGACTATCTTCGGGGTTCACCGCCAAGGCTGGTGGAGCTGGGGGATATCAAGGGAGACCTGCATGTCCACAGCAACTACTCTGATGGAGTTGCCACCATCTTGGAGATGGCAAAAAAAGCCCAGTCCCTCGGCTATCAGTACATCGGGATCTCCGACCACAGTAAGTCCCTGGTTATTGCCAATGGTCTTGATGGAGAGAGGCTTCTTGAACAGGGAAGAGAGATCGATGCACTTTGCAGTGCAGGGGATCTGGATATTTGGATTCTCAAAGCTACTGAAGTGGACATCCTTAAAGACGGCAGCCTGGACCTTGACGACGATGTCCTGTCAAAACTTGATTTCGTAACTGCATCGGTTCACTCTAGCTTCCGCATGACCAAAACTGAGATGACCGAAAGAATCATTAGAGCTATGGAAAACCCGTTCGTACGGTCAATTGGGCATATTACAGGAAGGCTTCTTGGCAGGAGACCGGGTTACGATATAGATTGGGACCGCATCATCAAGGAGGCAAAAAAAACAAGCACGGCTTTGGAGCTTAACGCCAGTCCCGAAAGGCTCGATGTGCCTGAGGAGTTCCTCCGAGAGGTAACTAGTAACGGTGTGAAAATCGTGATCAACACCGACGCTCACTCTCCCGAAGGCCTAATGGACATGGTTTGGGGAGTGATGACCGCAAGGAGAGGTTTGGTAGAACCCCACCACGTTCTGAATACTTATTCCGCTGCGGATTTCAAAAGTTGGCTGAGGGAAGGTCATAAATAGAGCCTTAAGCGCGGTGCTGCGCTTTCACATTGGGTTTCACAAATCTGTGGAACCCCTTTTCTTACTCAGGAGTAACGGGTATACTTTAAGTGAAAACTATTTTCAATTAGAACTTCAGGTCTAATACTAAAGGGATGATCTACTTTGGAAGAAAAACTGCTTGTGGAAATGGAAGACGTTACCGCAGGTTATCCTGGTCACATCGCGTTTCGAGATGTGAGCATTAAAGTGAGTTCGAAAGAGCATGTAGCCATAGTCGGCCCAAACGGCGGAGGCAAGAGCACCATGCTGAAAGTGATGATGGGACTGCTCCCCCCGAAAGCCGGTGTGGTTAAGGTCTGCGGTCAGAATCCTTACAAGAACAGATGCGTTAAAAAAAGAGTATCGTATCTCCCGCAGCAGAGCACCATCAACTCGCACTTCCCGGCTTTGATCGAAGATATTGTGCTGCTTGGACTTTTCGGAGAATTGGGATTGGTTGGAAGGCCAACCAAGGAGCAAAACCTTCGGATTGAAGAAGCTTTAGAGCGGGTGGGACTGACAAACATGATCGGCGAGCCGTTCGAGCATCTGTCTGGAGGCCAGAAGCAGAGAGTGCTTATTGCCAGGGCTTTTGTGGGGCGTCCTTCTTTAATACTCTTGGACGAACCTACTACAGGTCTTGACGTAGCGTCTCAGGAAGCCATTATCGAGATTATTCAAGACCTCACCGAAAATGAGGGCATAACCATTATAGCTGTAACGCACGATCAGATTTTCCTGCAAAAGTGGGCAAAAAGAATCATAAGAATCGATGGCAGGCTTGTGTTTGACGGTCCTATCGAAGACTACCAAGGAGTGACCCTGAATGGCTATAGCTGATGTTCTCGCTTCCATATTTGAGTATTCTTTTCTCTGGCGGTCGTTTGCGGCAGCGATTTTGATCGGCAGCCTCTGCTCGCTTCTTGGCGTATTTGTGGTCTTGAAAGGGCTGTCGTTTGCCGGAGCGGGAATCGCCCACGGCGCCTTTGCCGGAGTCGCGTTTGCATTTCTCATCGGGGCAAATCCGTTTATGATGGGGTTGCTTTTTGCCCTGGCAATGGTTTTGATGGTCGGCGTCTCTTCCAAGAAGGGCAATCTGAATGTGGATGCATCAATTGGCATTCTCTTTGCTCTGACCATGGCTCTGGCAATCTTGTTTATCGGTATGATGAAGCAGTACAATACTGAGCTTTTCAGCTTTCTGTTCGGCAATATCCTCGCGGTAACTCCAGAAGATCTGCACTTTATGAGTTTTGTTTTCCTCGGTGTTGTAGTGGTTTTGCTTATTGGCTACAGGGCTTTTTACTTCTGGGCTTTCGATGAGGTTATGGCAGAGGCTTCAGGAGTCCTAATGCCCCAAGTCTTCTACCTGTTTTTGGCTATGCTTGCCCTTGCTATCGTGGCGTCTTTAAAGGTTGTAGGCGAGCTTCTGGTCAACGCTTTCATCATCATTCCCGCTGCGAGCAGTTTCCAGCTGACCTACTCTTTCAAAAGAATGGCACTGTACAGCGTGCTTTTGGGAGCTTTTGCTTCAGTCACAGGTTTGATCCTGTCTTTCATCTACGACATCCCTTCAGGAGCCAGCATCGTGATTATTCTCGGTTTGGAGTTTTTAGTCTGTACCGTACTGTCGCCCAAGAAGCGGTGGCACAAAGGAAAACAATAAGAGGTTTTGGGCAAGTATTTGGGTAATAGTATTAGGAACGAAAGATGAAGGGGGAACTGCAATGAGCTTAGCAGACAGACAGTATTTGCAAATAGTCGAGGATGTTTTGGCCAAGGGCTACTTCGACCAAAACCGCACCGGCGTGCCCACATACAAGCTTCCGCATCAAATCATGCAGTTTGATCTGGAAAAAGAGTTTCCCATCTTGACCACGAAGTTTGTAGCCTTCAAGACCGCAGTGAAGGAACTCCTTTGGATCTGGCAGCTGCAGAGTAACGACGTCAGAGTCTTGCAGGAGATGGGATGCCACATTTGGGATGAATGGATGCTTGAAGACGGCACCATCGGCAAAGCCTACGGCTATCAAATCAAAAAGTATCGCCAGGTGGACAAGCTCATTGAGACGCTCAAGACCAATCCTCAGGACCGCAGAATGATCGTCAACCTGTGGAACATTGAAGATCTCCCTGAAATGGCACTACAGCCCTGTGCTTTCCTGACACTTTGGGATGTAACAGACGGTAGGTTAAACTGCATGCTAGTCCAACGGAGTGGCGACATCGGCCTAGGCGTACCGTTCAACATGACACAGTATGCAGTGCTGGTACACCTGATCGCGCAGGTAACGGATCTGCGTCCAGGTCTTTTTACTCACGTAATCAACAACGCCCACATCTATGAGAATCATGTGGAAGCGTTAAAGCTTCAGCTTTCCCGCAGAGAAGAAGCCCTTCCTGCACCAAAGCTGATTATCAATCCCGAGATCAAGGACTTCTACAAGTTCACTCCCGATGACATCAAGCTGGATGATTACAAGCATCTGGGCAAGATAGAGATGGAGGTCGCAGTGTAGCATGCTGAGCATCGTGGTAGCTGTCGGTAAAAACAACATTATCGGCAAAGAGAACGGGCTCCTCTGGCACCTGCCAAACGATCTTAAGCACTTCAGAAAGATCACTGAAGGGCACACCATCATCATGGGCAGAAAGACCTTTGAGAGCATCGGCAGAGTTCTGCCAAACAGAAGGCACATTGTACTGACACGAAGTTCAGACTTCCAGGTGGAAGGAGTGGAAAAAGCCTCTTCCATTGAAGAAGTGCTGAAGCTTGTGGAAAACGAAGAGGAAGCGTTTGTCATCGGCGGAGGAGAGATTTACCGGCAGTTTCTACCTCTGGTTCAGCGCATTTACATGACAGAGGTGGACATAGAGAAAGATGCGGACGTTTTCTTTCCTGCAATCGACAGCTTAGAGTGGAAGGTAGTGGAGGAGGAGCCGGGCGTACTGGACGAGAGAAACACCATTCCCCATAGGTTCCTCATTCTAGAGCGCGTAGAGCGCAGCTGAAGGTGGTCTTTAGTGGTAAGAGATAAAAGCGATATGAAAAAGCTGAGGGAAGCAGGCTATAAGCTTACAGCACCTCGAGAGATGGTGTTGGACTTTCTCAGAGATGGCCGTCACTACTCGGCAAAAGAGATCTATGAAGGATTGAACAAGACTCTCGGGTTGACAACAGTCTACCGCACATTGGAGCTGCTTCTCCAGGTGAAATTAGTGAAACCCCTGTTTCTTACCGACGGTTCGCTCAAGTACGAGTATGTGGGCAGCAAAGACCACCATCACCACTTGATCTGTACAGACTGCGGTGAGATTCTGGAGATCGAGGGCTGTGCTGTAGAGGGAATGGAAGAGCAGGTACAGAAAAAAACACGGTTTAAAATCCTGCACCACACCCTTGAGATGTACGGCGTTTGCCCCGAATGCCAGAGTTCAGTGGATAGCAAAGACTAAAAGAGTTGTTGGCAAACAGCTCTTTTTCTCTGGGGTGCTTCAGCAGCACTGGCCTGGTGGACTTCTGCGACAAGTCCAAAGGTAAACGCAGGGCAGAACTAAGGGGTGTTCCCTGAAGGCCCATCAAAAGGCATGCCCAAGCTCGAGAAAGCAAAAATACTTCTGCATTTTGCTTCTAACTACGTTATAATTAAAACAGCACAAAGCTGTTAGATTTTGGAGGGATTTTAGTGTTAGTTTCAGCAAAGGAAATGCTGCAAAAGGCAAGGAAAGAAGGCTATGCAGTAGGCCAGTTCAATATCAACAACCTCGAATGGACTAAAGCTGTCTTGCAGACGGCACAGGAAGCCAATTCTCCCGTTATCTTAGGCGTTTCTGAAGGTGCCGGAAAGTATATGTGCGGTTTCTCTACCGTTGCAGCCATGGTTCGGGAGATGATCAAGAACCTCAAGATCACAGTTCCAGTAGCGCTTCACCTAGATCACGGATCCTATGAAGCTGCTCTAGCTTGCATCGATGCAGGTTTTTCTTCGGTCATGTTCGACGGTTCTCACTATCCCATTGAGGAAAACATAACCAAAACCAAAGAACTGGTTAGAATCACAGGTGAGAAAGGCATTTCCTTGGAAGCCGAAGTGGGTTCTATCGGCGGTGAGGAAGACGGTGTCGTTGGTACAGGAGAGTTTGCCGATCCAGCAGAATGCGAAATGATGAAGGACTTGGGCGTGACCATGCTCGCCGCAGGTATCGGAAACATTCACGGAAAATATCCTGCAAACTGGCCGGGACTGTCGTTTGAAACTCTCGAAGCCATCAGTAAGAGAGTAGGAGATCTGCCTCTGGTGCTCCACGGCGGAACGGGAATTCCCGAAGACCAAATTAAGAAGGCTATTAGCCTTGGCGTTTCGAAGATTAATGTCAACACCGAATGCCAGCTGGCTTTTGCCGAAGCAACAAGGAAGTACATCGAAGCCGGTAAAGACCTGGAAGGCAAAGGCTTTGATCCTCGCAAACTGCTAGCTCCGGGAACAGATGCCATCAAGGCCACAGTAAGGGAGAAGATGGAACTCTTCGGATCTGTAAACAAAGCTTAAACTGAATATCCAGCAATTAAGCCCTGCAGCATGCAGGGCTTAACCTGTCTATAGCCCAGATCTGCGAAACGCAAAAATGCAAGCGGAAAGCAAATGCAGTGCTACGCATTGCGCAAAGTGGCTACTTTAATTTGTACTTGGCTCAAGAGCCGAGGACCGGAAGTTGGGCCAAAAGTTTGGGATTTGCAAATTTCACGGAAACACTGCAGGCTCAAAGGAAACTGTGCAGAAATAGAACATTTGAAGGAGGTGCACAGGTGCGAAAATTCGTTATTAATCTTGTTAAACCGTATTGGAAGCGCTATGTTATTGGTATTTCTGCACTCTTGATAGTTAATTTTACCCAGTCGTTAATCCCGCTTCTTCTGCAAAACACCATCAACGCTGTATCTGAAGGACTCCTAACCTATGCTGGCATCGCCAAGCAAGCGGTTTTGATCTTGGGTTTTGCTTTGTTCATGGCTGTAGGCCGCTGGGCTTGGCGGATCTATGTAATGGGTACGAGCAGGCTCATCGAATGTGACCTTAGGGAGAAGCTGTATCTCCATCTCCAGAGTCTGTCGCAGAACTTTTACAACCATCACAAAACAGGGGATCTAATGGCCCATGCCACAAACGACGTAATCGCCGTAAGACAAGCTCTGGGAAATGGCGTCCTCATGGCTTTTGATGCGGTCTCATTGATTTTTATGAGTTTCTTCTTAATGTTCAGGACCCACACGCAGTTGACCATCTACTCTCTTATCCCACTGCCGCTCATGATCATCGCATCCATATATCTCTCCAAATTGATCGGTACCAGGTTCAGACGCGTGCAGGAGCAGTTCAGCAACCTGACCGACAAGGTTCAGGAAAACATCTCCGGCATGCGGGTTGTTAAAGCGTTTGTCCAGGAGAACGCCGAAATCGAACGGTTCGCAGAAGTAAACAAGCAAAACTTCGACGCTCAGATGTCCATGGTGAAGATCGCCAACCTCATGAGGCCATTGAGCGCACTGGTTAGCTCCTTGTCTTTTATTGTGGTTCTCTGGTTTGGCGGGAGGCTGGTCATCGATGGCATTCTCCAAATCGGCGATCTTGTGGGCTTTTCCATGTACTTAGGCAATCTAGCCTGGCCTCTCATGAGTATCGGCTGGCTTTTCAACTTGGTCAACCGTTCAAGGGTTTCGATGCAGCGCCTGTGGGAACTCTTCTGTGCCGAGCCGGAGATCAAAGACGGGTTCATGACCAACCCAAATCTCACCTCTCTTAGCGGCGAGATCGAGTTCAGAAATCTCACCTTTGCCTACCCTAATCTGAAGGAACCTGTTCTTTCGGGAATCGATTGGAAGATCAAAAAGGGCAGCAAGGTTGCGATCATTGGTAAAACCGGAAGCGGAAAGACCACTTTGGTGCAGCTTCTGCTTAGGGTCTACGACCCCAATCCCGGGGAGATTCTCATCGATGGCGTGGATATTTTAGAGTACCCGCTGAAAACCCTGAGGGATCATATCAGGATGGTTCCCCAGGACAACTTCCTTTTTTCTGCAACTATCTATGAAAACATCTTGTTCGGAAACAACGAAGCAACCCGCGAAGAGGTCGAGGATGCGGCAAAGAAGGCGCAGATCTTTGATGCGATCATGGAGTTTCCCGAACAGTTTGAAACTAAAGTGGGAGAGAGAGGGGTTACTCTTTCAGGAGGTCAGAAACAGAGGGTGTCTATTGCCAGAGCTCTGCTCAAACGTTCTCCTGTTTTGATTCTCGACGATAGCCTCTCTGCTGTAGATACGAAAACCGAGTCTCTGATTCTGAAAAACCTCCAAGAGGCCACAAGCTCCGATCAGCAGACGGTGATCATTATCTCCCACAGAATCTCCACTATTGAAAACTGCGACGACATCATCGTTTTGGACGAGGGAAGGATCATCGAAAGAGGTACCCACGATGAGTTAGTCAGACAAAACGGCTTCTACGCAGAACTCTACAGAAAGCAGCTGCTCGAAGAGCAGATTCAGCAGTTCGCATAAGGGGGTGTTAGATGTGGCTGATGAAGAGATTTTGGGAAAAGCATACGACAGTAGATTAATGAAGCGGCTCTTGCAATACGCAGTACCCCATGCCGGTAAACTCATTGCGGCACTGCTGCTACTTGCACTAATCACTTTAGGAGACCTTGCAGGACCTTATCTGATGAAAGTCATCATCGACGACCATCTAGACCCGTCCAACAGTCCCTATGTGGCTATACCTATAGAAGAAGTAGAGAACTACCAAGGTCAAGGCATAGATGGCATGGCCTTCATCCGAAAGTCCGAAGAGCATTCAGGCCTCCAGGAGTATTACCTTCTCAGTCAAGGAGGCAGCTTTTACTTTGCCCCCTTCAAGGTAACAGGTGCTTACACGATCAAGGAGAACACTCTGACTGTAAATGGCCAGTCCTATGACGTGATCTATGTGCCTAAAGCAGAGGCCAAGGTCATCAGGAGCAGCGATTACAACTCGGTTATGAAGCTGAGCGCTGTGTATCTCGTTCTGATGGTGGGATTGGGGCTCCTCACCTACGTGCAGGGCTACATTTTGACCTGGGGAGGTCAGGCGATTATCTATGCCATCAGACAGGAGATCTTTGAGCACCTGCAGCACTTGGATCTGGCATACTTCGACAAGAACTACGTAGGTAGAATCGTGACCAGGGCTACCAACGATGTTGAAAACCTCAACGAAATGTACACCGACATTCTGGTTAACACCATCAAAGACGTGCTCACCCTTATCGGGATTGTGGTGGTCATGCTCAGGCTCGACTGGAAGCTGTCTCTGATCACCTTCACTGTAGTACCTCTGATGATTGCAGGAACCATCGTGTTCAGAAAGAAAGTTAGAGAAGCCTACAGAAAAGTGAGAAGATACCTTTCGGAACTCAACGGCTTCCTCGCTGAATCCATTTCCGGCATGAGGATCGTGCAGATCTTTAACCAAGAGAAAAGGAAGTACAAAGAGTTCCTGAAGATCAACAAGGACTATGAGACCTCATCTCTTGGTGAAATAACTGTTTATGCCGTCTTTAGGCCTTTCATGGATCTTCTCTATTACGTTGCCCTTGTACTTATTTTGTTCTACGGCGGGGGACAGGTGCTACAGGGCAGAGTCCAGTTCGGTCTTCTGATCGCATTTATCAGCTATGCCCAGAGGTTTTTCGGGCCGATCAATGCCCTAACAGAGAAGTTCAACATCATGCAGTCAGCCATGGCTTCTGCAGAGAGGATCTTCCAACTCCTGGACACCAAACCTACGATCGTCCAGCCGAAAGATCCGAAAACTCCTACTGAGGTCAAAGGCGGAATTGAGTTCAAAAACGTCTGGTTTGCCTACAACGGTGACGAATACGTTTTGAAGGATATTTCGTTCGTGGCAAATCCCGGTGAGACTGTTGCTTTTGTGGGTCATACTGGAGCGGGGAAGACGTCCATTATCAATCTGGTGAACCGCTTCTATGACATCCAGAAGGGACAGATTCTCATCGATGGGTTGGAGATCAGGGAGTGGGATCTCACCGAACTGACAAAGAGAATCGGTATCGTCCTACAGGATGTATTCCTGTTTTCCGGAGACATCAAGAGCAACATCAGGCTGAACAACGAAGACATTAGTCAGAAAGACATTCTTGAAGCCTGCAGGGCTGTAGGTGCCGATAAGTTTATCATGAAGCTTCCAAGGGGCTACGATGAAAAAGTAACGGAAAGAGGTTCAACCCTGTCACAAGGGCAGAGACAGCTTTTGGCGTTTGCCAGGGCTTTGGCTTTCGATCCGGATATCTTGATTCTTGACGAAGCAACCTCCAACATCGATACCGAAACAGAACTTCTGATCCAAGAAGCTCTTAAGAGGGTAACCAAGGACAGGACGACCTTGGTCATCGCCCACCGGCTTTCTACGATCCAGCATGCAGACAAGATCATCGTGCTTCACAAAGGCGAGGTAGCAGAGATGGGGACCCACCAAGAACTACTTGCTCGTGGAGGATTGTACTATAAGCTGTACCAGCTGCAGTACATGTCCCAGAGAAATCTCGCGTAAAAACATTAAGGAGGGAAGACGGTTTGAGCTTGCTGCTTTTCCCTTATGTTCAGCCTAGCGAAAAGTGCCGAGACTACGTGGCTTAACCTCCATGTGAGGTTGTCCAGTCGTTTTTCGGGCCTAAGCTGCACTCTCAAACCTTCACCTTGCCCTCCAAACACTTTAGTCTCAGTTTGTGACTCAGGAAAGGAGAGCAGTAGTGGTGAAAAAAGTGTTGTTTGTTGTGTTGGCGCTCCTTCCCACTGTTTTGGTGTGGAGCATGGTTGCTGAGTTGAACAGACAGACAGATCGGGTTTTGCCAGCCATACGGCACGTGGAAACCCTAAACACCAAGTTCTTCGGGGCTGATAGAATACGTCTGGAAGGCTTTATTGGTGATATCGAAGTTGTCTACGACGACACTCACACTATCTTTATCGAAGGTGAGAAGTACATCGCTCACACAAAACTCGACATGGCAGCCTTCGAAAGCACTTCTATTGAGTACAGACAGGAAGGAGACGTCGCTGTACTTAAGTGGGCGCCCCCGAAAAACTTTGGCGGCACGGTGGGTTTTAATGGGAAGATCGTTTTGCCCAAAAAGGTACACGAGCTTGATGTGGAAGTTCGTGAGGGTAGTCTGTCTGTTACTGGAGGAATTAGCAGCTTGATCATCACCACAGGCACGACAGATGTAACGGTAAACGATCATGAGGGCAACCTGGTGGTTGATGTACTTGAAGGAAACGTGACGTTGAAAAACATCAAACCAGATCAAGTACTAAAGGTTAATGTGGAAAAAGGCGGTACCGAGTATCATGGAACGATAGCCAAGCGTTCCGAGTTCAGAAGTGCGTCTGGCGACCTCACGTTGATTCTACCGAGTGATACGATCTGCATGCTCGACATGGATGTGCAAATCGGCCGTGTAGAAAGCGATTTCGAACTACAAAACAGGGTCACCCGACCTGGTCAGGTAGTAAACCAAAACAGTATCCCCGATGGTTACCTGCAAGGTAGCGGAAGATTCGACATACCAGATGACAAACTGACGATCAAGGTAGTCTCAGGCAACCTCTTCATCAAAGAGGCAGAAACGAACTAGTGTGTGTTCACTGGTTCTTGGCATAAATTGGTTGTTGTGAAAGCGATGATCTATAGCTGGTTGTACGCGAGGCTGTTTTTGGTTAGTTGTGTTTTTAGGTGGATCAAGTGCACGGTTACACTGGCTGATCCACCGCATTTTGTGAAAAGGTGAGGGGATAGGCGTTGAACATGGTGCTCATTGTTACAATGGTGGTGCTGTTTTTGGTAGTACTAGGGATCTTTACCACCTATGTAGAGTACAAGAAGCGTAAGCTGTATTATCCATCAAGCGTTGCTTACAGAACGTTTCTAGCCAGAGGTGTGGATTCAGTAAGCGTAGGTTTTGCCCTGTACCTAGGGCTTTACACGCTGGGCAGGGGGTTGTGGCTCCTTCCGGGGCTTATAACCCTGTTTGCGGGCAACATCTATCTAATCTTCTACCTCCTGGGAAAGGAGGGTAAATGAAGTGAGAAGGTTTTTATTGGTAATCCTGATACTTCTGCAGGTTGTCATCATTTGGGAGATCTACGCTACGGTCAAGGATGCCGACTTCGAACTGGACTTCGCTCGCATCTTTGATGGTGGTGGGGTAGTTATGAACCTTTCCAACGTGAAACATGAGGAACCGTTCAATCAAAGCTTCCAAGCAGCGAAACAAGTTCGCTTGGAAGGTTTTGTCGGCGATGTGGACATTGTCTATGCCGACACTTCCGACATCATCTTTGAGGGCAAGAAGTTTCTCTCTCACACTACGCTGGTTATGGAAGCTTTCGACAGCACCCACATTGAGTATAAAATTGTGAACGGCACTGCGATCTTAAGGTGGGAAAAGCCGCGCATGTTCGGCGGAACCATAGGCTTTACAGGGGTTGTTACAGTACCGAGATCTGTTGAGCGTCTCGATGTTGAAGTTGAGTTGGGTAAGGTTGTCTCAAAAGGAGGCCGTAACAGCCTGTCCATCAGAGCCAATTTGGGCGACGTAAGAGTAGACGGACATGAGGGATCGGTAGTCATCAATGCAGATCTCGGCGCGGTAAGGCTTAAGGACGTGCACCCTGGAGATGTACTGAGAATCGACGCGGATTTGGGGGAGATCGACTACTCAGGTTCTCTAGCCACAAACACGGACATTAGAGCCTCTCTTGGAAGCGTTACGCTGCGTTTGCCAGAGGATACCTGGACGAACATCGACGCATCGGTGGATCTAGGTAGCTTGAACAGCGACTTTCCATTCACTAACTACTGGCAAAGCGGTTCAAAGACAAGAATTGATGGCGTGTTAGGTAAACACAGACCTCATGCGCCAAATGGAAAGCTGACTATCAGAGCGAATCTCGGCTCTGTGAACATTCGAAAGGTGGCGATGTGGTAATGATGCTTCCAGTTGTACTGACACTTATTGTTGCGGGGTTTATTACAGTTATCGTCGTCATCTCCAGCTACTTTTCCTACAAAGAAAAAGAGATGTTGGTGAAACACGGTGTGGATCCAGAAGGTGTGAGAAAGATCGCATATAAGGAAGAGTACCTAGAACCGATCACCAAGCTTACCAGCCTTCGTTCTGCAGTAACGCTGATTGCTGTAGGTGGTGCCCTTACCATCGGTTTGGGTCTCATTGGCGTGGGACCGTGGCTTCTCGGAGGGCTCATTCCGCTGTTTTTGGGCATCGGCCGGTTGATTTTGTACTACATCCTGCCAGATGACAAACAAGAAGGTAAAGACGAAAACAAAGATGCATAGAAATCTAAGAAGGATGCCGCTTTGGGCATCCTTTTTTGTGTCCTCTTGACAAAAACCACCAAAAAGGTGCAAGGAGAACACCACGGTTTTTCGAGATGTGGATTCAACCCACAAAGGCCAAAGATACAGACAGTCCTACAGCAAAGCGTCCTCCTTCAGTACTAAATTTCGTGAGCAGTATGCAAACTGTGGCTTTAAACTTTTGCAACTCATATTGTATAACAAGCGCCAAACCAAATAAAAACCACTCGTAGAAACAGCAAGTAACCGCTTTCTTTATAGACCTCTTGAAGGAGGGCGTAGCAGAATGTCTTTAGAAAGCCAAAGTCACAGCGTTAAGTGGACCAGGAATCTCGAATCTCTGATTAATCTATATAAAAAACAAAAACCAGTTTTAGAAGAAATAAAACTGGAGTTGAAAGAGATAGATGGGGAGTTGGAGCACGAACTCGCCGTTCTTTTGTCTGACATTGATGAAAAAATAACCGGCATTTCCCAGACCAGTCCCGAGCTTCGAAGCTCCCTGAAAAACTCAGGAAGCTTTGCAGTATGCGAGCTGGAAGAAAACACTGCCTGCCTTGCGGTGTTTTTGGAAGCAGCAAAGGCCACATCTGATGCAGAGAAACTGCAGAGGGGAGTCTGCGTCAGGCAGTGCCTAAAACGCGTCGACTACTGCTTGGATCAGCTGCTTTTGTTTTTGAGTGAACCTTTTCGCGATCTTACCAGCAGAGAACAGGAGATCTTGGTAAATCTTGCAGAAGGCCTAAGCAATGAAGAAATTGCGGAAAAGCTCTACATCAGCATTAAGACCGTAAAGAACCACGTAAGCAGCATCTATCGTAAAACCGGTTTTAGAGAAAGAGCGAAATTAGTCCTTGCGGCAAGAAGCATCTTGGGGTAACCTTGAAGAATGGAGCGTACTCAGCCACCAGGCCCGCTATGTGGTATAATTTAGATAATCGATGCACAAGGAGTGTTTTTCTTGCACAAAGTGGCTGTAGCTTTAATTCATCTGGGATGCCCGAAAAACCTGGTGGACTCAGAGGTCCTTTTAGGATACTTAAGCGATGAGTTTACCATCACCGATTCTCTAGCGTCAGCCGATGTCATAGTAGTGAATACCTGCGGCTTTATCGAAAGCGCTAAAGAAGAAGCAATCGACACGATCTTTCAAGCAGCCGAGTTCAAACAGGACCGGTGCAGAGCATTGATTGTCACGGGGTGTCTGGCTCAGCGCTATGGGCGCGTACTTCTTGATGAGATACCTGAAATAGACGGTATATTAGGTGTAGAGGAGCTTCCTCGCATTAGAGAAGTAGTCCATAAAGCGCTCTCAGGCCAGAGGCCTCTTTGCATAGAACGGACAGGCTATCTGGTATCAAAAGGGCCGAGAATTAGGTCGACTCCAAGCTTTTCCGCCTACATCAAAGTAGCCGAAGGATGCCTCAATCAATGCGCCTACTGTGCCATTCCCCTCATCCGGGGCAAGCAGCGGAGCAGGCCGCTGGAGCAAATCGTTGAGGAAGCAAAGAGCCTTGTTGCCAGTGGCGTAAGGGAGATCACCCTTATTGCCCAAGACACTACCGGCTATGGGCTGGATCTAAGTAGCGGAGACAGGCTGGATGTTCTTATTGGAAGACTTTCGGACGAGCTTCCTGAAGACGCGTGGTTGCGGACCCTTTACCTCTATCCCACGAGGCTCACACCGCAGATCATCTCCGCCATGAGCTCTTCCAAGCAGTTCTGCAGGTACATGGATTTACCCCTGCAGCACATTTCCGAAAAGGTCTTGAAGAGCATGGGCAGACCTTTTCAGAAGGAAAAGACCGACGAGCTGATTCGGCTAATCAGAGAGAAGATGCCCGATGCAGCACTTAGGACAACCTTTCTGGTGGGCTTTCCTGGGGAGACCGACGCCGACTTTGCCGAACTGATGGAGTTTGTCAAAGAGATCAGGTTCGACCACGTTGGAGTATTTGCGTTTTCACCGGAAGAAGGCACCAAAGCCTACGAAATGAAGCCGGTTGTTCCCAAAGAGATCGCTCAGGAAAGAGCGGATCTGATTATGAAAGTTCAGCAGGAGATCTCCAGGGAAAAGAACGCTGCCAGAATCGGTCAGGTGTTAGAGGTTCTCTGCACAGGAGTGAGCGAAGAAAGCGAACTGGTGCTCACAGGTAGAACCAGGTTTCAAGCGCCGGAAATCGACGGCGTAACCTATTTCGGCATTCCAGATGCAGAAGTAAAACCAGGTGATGTAGTTAACGTCAAGATAACTCAAGCTCTAGAGTATGATTTAGCTGGAGATGTGATTATCTAGTATAATAGTATTGGATGACCTGTAGGAGGTGCAGCCTAGATTAGGCTAGTGATGTGAATGTACCCAACTTATTAACGTTCCTGCGTATTGTATTGGTTCCGCTGTTTATGGCCTTGGCCTTAAAAGATATGCCGTATGGCGATTTTCTCGCTGCTTTAGTGTTTTCCTTAGCTGCGATAACCGACTTCTTCGACGGCCATATTGCCCGGAAGAACAAATTGGTTACCAAGCTGGGAGCGCTGATCGATCCTGTAGCTGACAAGCTTTTGATATCTGGGGCTTTATTATGTTTAGTTCAACTAGGCAGAGTCCATGCTCTTTTGGCTATGGTTATTCTCGCCAGAGAATTTGCGGTTATGGGGCTTAGACTGATTGCAGCATCCAGCGGTGTGACGATCAAAGTCTCCAAGTTCGGCAAGCTTAAGACCACAAGTCAGTTTGCCAGTGTTATCGCCCTCTTGTTGAACCTGCCTTTTGGCAGCATCTTGATGTACCTTACGGCGATTATCACGATCATCTCCGGTGCTGAGTATTTTGTTAAGGGAGCTCACGTTTTTAAAGAGTAGTTAATTCCAATTACCAATATAGGCAGACATTGCCGGTAACCAAACAGAGGTTAACCGGCTTTTATTATGTTATAATCAAAGTATGCTGATGAAGGAGGGTCTGTCATGAAGCGGCTTGGCTTGAAGGTGGAGGTTATTTTAATATCATTTGCCGTTGTGTTTTTGGTCATCTTCCTAGGCCAAATGCTGCTTAACCGTTACTTGGTAACCAGACCCCTCGATGAGCTGCTGGACCAGATGAGCCTCATCGATTACGAAATTGAGGACAGAAAACTCACCCTGGTTTGGGATGGGAAAAACCCTGAACAGATCGTGGAGCTCATTGAAAAGAAGCAAGTAGCCAGAAGATTTGGAGAAATAGTCTTGCTCCTTAAGGTGGAACATGATATAGATTTATGGCAGGAAGGCGAACTGATCGCCAGAGAAGCCATAAAAACGCACGAGTACTACACTGCCCTTGAGAGGCTCAGAAAGCTAGATGAACAGGCAAAAATCGCGATTTTTGCAGATAACTACCTGTATGTCAGCTTCTTAGGTCAGGGACAGCTCTACATGCTTGGAGATGTTCAAGACAGCCCTATAAGGCTTGTAAGCAAGGTGGTTCATGAGAATGAGTAAAATATGGAAAGAAGTCCTCATAGGAGGATCAATAGCGGCTTTGTTCTTCCTGTCTCAAGCAGGGATCAATGTCTGGCCAGCCGTTGTGGCAGTAGGTGGATTCATCTTTTTTTATAGCTTTATGCCAGGCAGAGATCTCATCGGCTCCAAACTGGGAGTCGGCAAGCCCGCCGCATCAAAAATAACCTTTATGGATATCGGCGGACAGGAGGTAGCCAAGCGGGAACTGAAGGAAGCGTTGGATTTTGCCCTGAACAAGGAACGCACAGCGGTTCTGGGGATCAGACCGCTGAAGGGAATACTGCTTTCCGGACCTCCCGGAACTGGCAAGACTTTGCTTGCCAAAGCCGCAGCAAACTATACGGGATCGGCATTTCTCCACGCATCTGGATCTGAGTTTGTAGAGATGTATGCCGGTGTCGGTGCAAAACGCATCCGGGATCTTTTCGAAAGAGCCAGGACACTTGCTCGCGAAAACAAAAAAGGCGCAGTGGTTTTCATCGATGAAATCGAAGTCCTTTGCGGAGCGCGGGGAAGGCATGCTTCTCACCTCGAATATGATCAGACCCTCAATCAGCTTCTAGTTGAGATGGATGGTATCGGCTCCAACGAGGAGATTTTGGTTATCGGTGCAACCAACCGCATCGACATTTTAGATCCTGCCGTGCTCAGACCTGGCCGTTTCGACCGCATTGTCAGGGTCGATCTGCCGGACAGGGACGGAAGGCTGCATATTTTAAAGATCCACACCCAAGACAAACCTCTTGCAGATGACGTGGATCTGAGCAAATTGGCCAAGGAATGTTACGGTTTTTCCGGAGCCCATTTGGAGTCTTTGGTAAACGAAGCGGCGATTAATGCCCACCGTAGAAACGAGAAGGAGATCAGTTGGCAGGACTTCAGCGACGCTCAGGAAAAAGTTATGCTCGGTGAAAAACTCGACCGCAAACCTCCTGAGGAAGAGCTGAAGAGAGTGTCCGTACACGAAGTGGGGCACGCTCTCTTCGGTGAACTGGAAAAACCCCATTCGGTGTCCAGCGTGACAATAGTGCCTAGAGGTCAAGCCTTGGGGTTCGTGCGTCAGAGTCCTGCAGAAGATAAGTACCTCTACACCAAAGAAGAGCTCCTAGAGCAGATCAGGGTGGCTCTTGCAGGGGCATTCTCCGAAGAGTTGGTGTTTGGCTCTATGAGCACCGGCAGCCAAAACGACTTCTCTCAAGCATCTAGGCTTGCAAAGACCATGGTCATGGCCGGCCTGTCCAGCTTGGGTATTGTGGCAGAAGAACTAGGCCAAACCGAAATGAACAGCGAGATTATGAAGATCATTAACGAACAGGGCAGCTTCGTTAGAGAAAAGATCAAGCCCTACAAAGACTTTATTCAAAAGATCGCCGACTACCTCCTGGACAAAGAGCGTATTGAAGGAGACAGATTCCGCGATCTTCTGGAAAGATACTTGCAGTACAGCGAGATTGATGTCTCTGACTTGCAAACAGGCAGTGCAGGTCTGCAGGCTGCAGTTTCTTAAGGATCAGGAATCCCCTGATCCTTTTTTTTGCAGGTAATTTTAGCACTTTTCAAAAAGTGAAGTAGTTAACAAAATATGGTGTAAACAACCTTAAGCAAGAGATATACCCTTTTGGTTAGCTGTAGGAAGTGCAAAGCTCTTTGCACCAAAGGCCTTAAGTCCTGTATATTTAGTATGTAGCATTCTGTTTTGCTTCAGTGCTAACTAAGTGGAGTGAGAGTAGTGGTAAAGGAGGTTTTGTAGTATTTAGGCTTCGGGTCTAATGGAATGGTCGGCAAAATCCTTCCGGGTTCGAAGTGCCTGGGGAACAGATCCAGACCGCCTTTGCAGGCCAGGTCGCGACTTTCTTTGAGAAATTGATCTGGACCTTGATGTCTGGAGATGAAAAGCCCAAGACTGTGTGCGATAAAACCGGGATCAAACGGGTATAATGTGACTAAAGCCACATCGTTAAGGATGATATAATGAAAAAACACCAGAAGAGCCGCGCCTTTAAGTGCGTGAAGAATAACTTTGAAACCTATGAGGAATACAGACTTCGAGTACATTTTTGGCTCGATCAGCTACTAGATGAAGAGATTCGCTTTGCAAGACTTGCCGGACGGCGCAAGTTCAAGGTTGTGGGGGTTATTAGTAGTTGGAAAGGCGATAATGATCGGAGTTAGTACGCGTATTGCCCTCGCTTGAAGGAAAAACGTAGTACATTCGCTGCGGGAAAACCAATTCCTTCTAGATTTGGGTGTTCTTTGAAGTTAGTTAAATTTTTTTCGAAGTCTGAAGGATAATACTAACGAGCCTAGAATATTGTATACTGACAATTAGTTAGTATGAGTCAATCTAGGAGGAACAAAAGATGAAGAGAAATCTGCTATTTGTCTTGGTTTTAACAGTGGTTGCTGTTCTGTCCATCGGTGTTGCAGCAAAAATGATCGATGGCACCTATTCTCTCAATGGTCCAACAGATGATCACGGTAACTACCCAGTTATCAAAATGGTTGTTAAAGACGGGAAGATCGCTTCCGTAGAGTACGACGAGATCATCGCAGCTCAGGGCGTTCCAAAGTCCAAAGACAACTACAACTGGGAGCCTTACTTTAGTGCTGTTGAGTATCTTGAGAAGAGAGCCGTAGAAGTCAACGGTGATGTTTCCAAGATCGATGCTATCGCACAAGCTACCGGCAGCAGCGTCAAGTTCAAGGACATGCTCCTTGCAGTACAGCTTCAAGCAGTACAGCTCAAAGATGCTATTTACCCACCAGTAGAGTTGGAGCCAGATAACCGCGGCTACGCTCCAAAGCTTCAAATTACTGTAAGTGGCGGTAAAATCAGCAAGGTCGAGTACTATGAGTACAACACTCAGAATGGAACCCCAAAAGAAGAGGGCGTTTACAACTGGCCTGCGTACTTTGAAGCTATTAAGTACTTTGGTGAAACAGCCGTTAAGGAAAACGGCAATATCATGAATATTGACGCATTTGCTGGTGCAACAAGCACTTCTGACAAGTTCTTTGCACTCTATAGAACACTGGTCAACATGATCTTGTTGGTTGCAAAACAGTAATGCGAAAGGGAGGCGAAAGCCTCCCTTTTTTTTATGCCTTAAAGTATCGTTTTTAATACTGCTCGAACTGGAGAGCCGTCGAGACTGCTGAGCTTTAACGGGAGGGCGACAAGCTCGTAGTGTCCCTCCTGCACCTTAGAAAGGTCGAGCCCCTCTAATACCACAATCTCCCGCTCCAAGAGGAGCTTGTGGGTTTCTAGCACCTTTTTGCCCCTTTCTTCCACAGACAGGGCATCGATACCGACGAGTAGAGGTTTGTCTTTCAGGTGTTCTAAGAGGAGCCTGGCAAAGTCGGTAGGAAGACCTCTATAGTCTGTGAGCCAGTGCGGCTTTCCCGGGAGATTGGAGTTTGCCTTGATCAGGACTCGCTTGCAGCTTCTGGGCAACCTTTCTAGCAGGTCTGCGGTGAATTCTGCTACTTCAAGTACATAGCAGATCCCCACAAAAGGCTCGAGCTCGAGGTGCGTTAGGGTTTTCCCTTCAGGCAGCACATGGCTTGGCGCATCAACGTGGGTCCCGGTGTGAGTTCCTAAGGTGATTTCGGTGAGATTGACCCGCGAGTTTTTTCCAAGGATCTTCACTGGCTTGGCCACAAAAGCCGGATCGCCGGGATAGATCGGCATCGATTCTGTGATCTCTACAGAGACATCGATCCATCCGTTTTTATGTCCGAGCGTAAGTGTCGGCTGCTTTTTTGGTGTGTTTGTCTGGCTTTTTTCTCTTAAAACACGATGCACGGTGGAGTAGCTCAACGAGATGTTCTCATCCTTTTCTAGAAGGTCGCGGAAAGCCCGACAACTTGAGTTCTTGTACTTCTCGGAGTTTTTCAGCTTCACTATCTTCGCCTTAAGTTCGTCGGAGAGTGCGTGGACCGGTTTGATCCCCGCTCTCTTGTTCATGACAAACTCGGGTCCTTGTTCCAAAACCCCTCTCTTCAGTCTGTAAATCTGCCGTTCGCTTAAGTCTAACAGTTCTGCAGCTTCTTTTGCCGTGATCTTTTTGGCGATGACCTGTTCAATTACCCGCAGTTTTCTTTCGTCTATTAGCGTCATGAAAAACTCTTCCTTTCGGTGCAGGTTTATCGGACCAACCTTGTGGTATGGTCACAGCCGGTGTAGTTTGGTGACTCACTCCAAGTGACGCAGTCGAAGTGACGCAGTCACAGAATACCGTTGATACTTCATGCTGTCAATACCCGCTGAAAATGTCAGTGAGTAATCGAGACTATTACCCGATGAATATGTCATCTCTGGTATTTGAGATTTGGTTCTTTGACTAGAGCACCG
>Ga0116181_1000038_pt1 | contig 99365 bp, 105 predicted proteins | sample AD_UKC075_MetaG_FD_89752 | JGI IMG/M metagenome (GOLD analysis project Ga0116181, IMG submission 89752) | Active sludge microbial communities of municipal wastewater-treating anaerobic digesters from USA - AD_UKC075_MetaG | ecosystem: Engineered > Bioreactor > Anaerobic > Digestate | place: USA... | reverse complement strand
TTCTTTCCTATGTTCCGGTTGATTCCCGGTAGCTGCTACTATAGCACGGTTTAAATGGTACCTATCTAAAACCATTTCTTCTAAACTCCTAATCTGACCTTCATTAAAAAAATCTGTAACTTCGCCAATGAAATTTTTGCAGATATGTAGTAAAATATGATTCACAAGAGACACTCCTTTCTTAAAAATGGTTTGTGTGATGACTTCTATTTTATCAAAGAAGGATGTCTCTTGCTTATTTTTTTCCTACAACAATTTTACACTATGTAAACAAAGAGAGTATTCCAATGAAAAATCAACGAATACTCCCGTTTAAAAAATTGATTAGTTTTTAGTTGTCATTCAAATAAATCGATGGTTATTTTAACCTGGCCGGAACGAGATCATTCCGCACCAAATCCGCATAAGTCTCCCGCGCCACGATGAGGTCGGCATTCCCGTCTCTGACCAGGACAACGGCCGGCCGCGGCAACCGGTTATAGTTGCTGGACATGGAATAGTTATAGGCTCCCGTGCAGGAAACGGCCAGGATGTCGCCGCTTTCCACCGGGGGCAACTCAATGTCCCAAATCAGCATATCCCCTGATTCGCAGCACTTTCCGGTAATCGAAACCACTTCGGTCGGCGCTTCCTGCATTTTGTTTGCCAGCGCCGCCTCGTATTTGGCCTGGTATAAGGCCGGACGGGGATTGTCGGCCATCCCGCCATCCACCGCCACATAAGTGCGGATCCCGGGAATATTCTTAATCGAACCTACGGTATAGAGGGTTGTACCCACCGTGCCTACGATGGAACGGCCCGGTTCGATAATTATTTTCGGCACCTTCAGTTGTAAAGCATTTGCTTTTTCCGTGACCGTGTTCATAATCGTTTCCGCAAACTCCTGAATTGGTGCCGGGGTGTCATCTTCCGCATAATAAATCCCAATACCGCCGCCTAAATTCAGTTCCGAAAGCTCGCGGCAGGTTTCTTCCTGCACTCTTTTCAAAAAGTCCATCATTACTTCCGCGGCGTGCTTGAAAGAAGCAATTTCGAAAATCTGAGAACCGATATGGCAATGCAAGCCTTTTAATTCCACATGATCAAAGGCCAGCGCCCTTTGCACTATCTCCATGGCCTGCCCGGTGGCAATGGCCATCCCAAACTTCGAATCAATCTGCCCGGTCTGGATATATTCGTGGGTATGGGCTTCAATCCCGGGCTGGAGCCGTAAAAGGATTTTCGCTTTAACGCCTTTTTCCCGACAGAGCCCTTCCAAAAGCTCCAATTCATATAAATTATCCACAATAATGCGGCCGATTTTACTGTCTAAGGCTAAGGATAATTCCTCCGGGGACTTGTTATTGCCGTGGAAATAAATATGTTCCGCCGGAAAACCAGCCTCCAGCGCCGTATAGAGTTCCCCACCGGAAACCACGTCCAAGCCCAGCTTTTCCTGGGCGATGATCCTGGCCATCGCCTTGGTCAGAAAGGCTTTACTGGCGTAAATCACCTCATTGCGGGGATATTTGGTCACAAAGGATTGGTAATATTCACGGCAAATCGCCCGCAAATGCTCCTCATCCATCACATAAAGGGGGGTGCCAAACTCCCTGGCCAGTTCAACGGCATCACAACCGCCGATACTTAAGTGACCTTGCTCATTAATCGTCATTGTGCCATGTAGCTTCATTCCTCATTACTCCTGCCTCTCTCCCAATTTCTGATTTCCTTAAACAAAATTCGTGAAGTGAAATAATTGAAGTAATAGTAACATATCATCTTTACATGGTCAAGGTGTCCGGCCCCTCTTTATGCGCTGCTTTTTGAGCAGCTTCCCGCGGTATTGGAGACGCCACATCCTGCGCGACACCTTGAACAGCATCCGGTTTTGAAACAACTTTTCCATCCGGTTTTCTCCTGGCTTCCAGCAGCTCAATAAAGGCTTCCAGCCGGGTATTAATCCCGGCCTCGCCGGTTTGTTCATCGACGTAAATGTTCAAAACCGGAATACCACAGTCCCGGCTGACTTCCGGAAAGATATTATGAGCCACAATCTCCGGCATACAGGTGAGGGGAGCGACCTGCACGATCCCGTCAAAACCGGCATTGGCAAACGCCACGCCCGCGCCAATAGTTTCCTGCCCATGGCCGCCCACAAAATGATTGAGAAAGGGCCTGGCAAAATCCCGGATACTCGGCCCCTTCGCCTTTAAAAACAGGTGTTCGTTCACCCATTCGCTGAGGTAAAGGGAGCGGCGCACCTCAGCGCCCAGGTAGCCCAGCTTTTTTTCAATATCGGCGCTGGCAAAGGGCTCCAGCAACGTATAGATTTCGCCCACCAGCCCAATCTTGAGCACTTTTTTCCGCTCATCCTTGGGAATATGGCGCAGTTTCTCACTGGAAAGAATATAACTTTCCTCCAGTTCACCGAAATTTTGGGCCCGGTCAATAATCTGCAAAGCATTTTGAAAAATCTTATCGGCCGTCCCTTTGACCGTCTCCCGGGGTCTGATTTCTTCCACCAGTTTTTCCAGTTTATCAACGGCTAAAGCCTTTTGGTAGCCAAAACGAATGCCCTGAAACACCCGCCACCAGGAAGCCTTTCCGACAATTTTTTTGACCTGCTTTAAAAACTGCCAGTAACCCGTATCAGGCGGTTCAATAATCAGCGAATCATAATGATAACCCAAATCCTCAAGGATTTCTTTTTCCAGTTGCGCATAAAGCCCAAAACGGCAGGGGCCGGTGCCTCCCGCCATGATAAAAACATCGGCGCCCAGTTTTTTGGCTTCAATTAAATTACCGATATTGATTTTTAAGGGAAGGCAGGCGAATTCCGGGGCATGCTGCACGCCCAGGAAAAGAGTTTCTTTGGTAATGGGCGGCGGCACCACCACCTCAAGGCCAATGTATTCAAGCATTCCTTTCAGCGCTACCCAGGTATTGCCCATGTGGGGAAACGTAACCTTGATGGTAATCCCTCCTCCAGCGGATAATATCCACAAAAGCTTCCAGCCGGGTATTTAAACCGCCTTCGCCCGTATGTTCGTCGAGAACCACGTTCAAATGCGGAATTTTTTGCTCCGTTAAGCGTCTTATAATGAAATTATCGATAAAGGAATCAATGCCACAGCCGAAGGAAGACAGGATGATAACCCCTTTGAGCCCTGGCTGCTCCATAAAATGATAGGCCGCGCCAATCAAGTTGCGCCCGTATGTCCAAAAGACCGAGCGGGGAAACTTCTCGATTTGCCGGTCCCTTTCTTCCCTGGCGATGTGCGCCGCCGTCATCACCTGACAGCCTAATTGCTGAAGTTTCTTAATGAGGTCCATATTAATGTAGCGGTCATAGACGTTGTAATCATGGCCCAGCAAAAGAATGGTTAAATCATGGTGAGGGGTTATTTTTCTTAAATTCTCCTCATGCTGCTTTTGTTCCTGCCAAGCCTTTTGCCAGGCTCGATTAATTTTCACCCGGTTGCGGGTGAAAGGAGCGGCACATTCATCGAGTATTTTCTGCAAAGGCGTGACTTTGACGAAATTAATCACCGGCGCAATTAAGGGAGGACGTTGAATCCGGCTTGCCTTCAACATGTCCGGAAGACCCATGAATTTAGGGCAGATATAGGCTTTTTTTTCCACACTGACCAAACGAGGCACGAACAAATAGTCTGCTCCCGCTTCACACAGCTCAGCCACATGCCCGAAAAAAACCTTTACAGGCAAACAGGTTTCGTCAACCACACACTTGATTCCTTTATTTAAAATCCCTTTGTTTGTTTCGGGGGAAACCACCGTCTCCACCCCCAGGGCCGCGTAAAAAGCTTGCCACAACGGATAATAAGTATGATAAAACAAGGCCCGCGGCAAACCAACTTTCAAAGACAACTTTTTACCCCTTTCTAATTGTGTATCTTGTTTCTTTTTCCCTTCCCTGGCTCAATTGTTGCCCTCAAAACCAAACTCAATGGAAAGCCTGCCTTTTTTGCCAGTTCTCCAGGATTAACTGCAGGGCTTTGGTGGTGACTTGCGCCCCGCTTTGGGGATTATCCCTTCCCTCCATCTTCCCCAGATCACCAATGCCCACCACAAAGGGCACTTCGGCCCCCAACTCATTTAAAACACCCACCGTGTCGCCCCTTACCAAAGCATGCGGAGAAATCAGTTCCCCTTCCTTATCGACCTCGCCGCTGAGCACCTTTTGCTCCCTGGTGATTGCGCAATTAACCACCGCTCCGTCTGTGTTTTCCGTATTCGAAGCCACGGCCAGAACCCCGATTAGCTCTAAATCCGGGTGCTTCGCCACATATTCCAGCACCCTCTCCCCATTACCCTTTCTGGTGGAACCGCGGTCATCGACCATTACCACCACCGGATCGTAAGGGGTACTTTGGATTAGTTCAACGACCTCTGCGCCGGTGAGCCTGGTCGGATTCCCGGCGGACGCGGAAATACAACGGCCACCGATTTTTTTGGTCGCTTCCTCAACTGCCTGCTGGGCGATAAGGTCCCCATCGGTCACCAGGATTACTTTCTTTTTGGCATTGTGAGCATTCATGATTTTTTCGTCTCCCGTCTTTTCAAGAAGGTTTTCAGTGGAAACAGGATAACTAAAATCCTTTCCTAGGCTTTGGGTTGAAAAAAAGTAGCGGCCACCAGCCCAAAGACAATCGCAGCGGCAACCCCCACAGACGTTGCCTCAATGCCGCCGCCCAGCGCGCCTAATAGCCCCTTGCTCTCCACCCCACGAATCGCCCCTTGGGCCAGGGAATGGCCAAAGCCCGAGAGCGGCACGGTGGCCCCTGCCCCACCCCAATCCACCAAAGGCTGATAGAGTCCGAGGGCGCTTAATACGACACCGGTTGTCACATAGCCCACCAAAATATGGGCGGGAGTGATATGAAAAGGCGTCAAATCCATCAAAAGCTGCCCAATGACACAAATCAATCCGCCTAACACAAAAGCCCTTACAAGCATCTCCATCAATCTTTTCCTCCTTTCCTTCCTGCTCTTTTTGTTTTCTTGGTTTTCGCTCCGCTTATTCGTTTGACGGCGCTTCCAATACCACACCGTGAGCAATACAGGGAATGGTTTCCCCTTGAAACACACTGATCGGGCTTAATAAGGCGCCGGTGCCCACAAAAAAAATACGCTGGTACTCCCCTTTGTGCAGTTTTTCCATTAAATGCGCGGCCAGCACTACGGCGGAACAACCACAGCCACTGCCGCCCGAATGGGTATCCTGATTGGGGTCGTAAATTAAAACGCCGCAATCACTAAGCCGTTCCACCGGGTAGCCTTCCTTTTGCATGAGCTCCTTTAAGAGGGTATGGCCAAAAATCCCCAGGTCCCCGGTAATAATCAGATCATAGTCATCAACCTTGCGGCCCAAATCCTCTAAATGGGTTTTGATGGTATCCAGCGCCGCCGGAGCCATCGCCGACCCCAAATCATTGCTGTTGCTGACCCCCATATCCTTGATTTTGCCGATGGTGGCATGGGTTAATTTTACCCCTGTCCCGATCCGTTCTAAAACGCAGGAACCACCGCCGGTCACCGTCCATTGAGCGGTCATCGGTCGTTGTGCACCTAATTCGGTGGGATAACGGAATTGCCGTTCGGCCGTATCGTGATGGCTACTGACCGAAACGCCGATCCGTTCGCCAAAGCCTCCTTCTAAAAGGATGCCGGCTAGACAAAGTCCTTCCGCCATCGTCGAACAAGCCCCATAGAGTCCTAAAAAAGGAGCGTTCAAAAAACGGGCCGTATAATTGGCGCTGATAATCTGATTGAGCAAGTCCCCGGCCAGATAAAAATCCAAATCAGCCGGCAGCAGCCCACGTTTTTCCAAGGCCAATTCCATCGAATACTGCATCATCTTTTGTTCGGCATTTTCCCAGGTCTTCTCCCCCAGATAAGTATCGTCACATACCATGTCATATTTGTCCCCCAAAGGGCCTTGCCCCTCCTTGGGGCCCACTACTGCCGCCGCTGACGTAATCACCGGCGCCGAAGAAAACTGAAGCGTTTGTTTCCCCATCTTCTTTTGCGCCATCCCTTATCTCACCTCACCGTCACACGTATCATTCCTGTTTCCTTTTTGTTGAACCTTGCTTTCACCGCTGTTTTCTTCATACTGCATTACAGCAAAGTGAAGTTGGCGCGATTGATAAAAAAGTAAATCAACCCGACCAGAATTGAAACCAAGGTTCCATAGACAATAACCGGTCCCGCAACGGTAAAAAGGCGGGCGCCCACTCCATAAACAAAACCTTCGCGCTTGAACTCCATCGCGGAAGAAACAATGGAGTTGGCAAAGCCGGTAATAGGCACAATCGAACCGGCGCCGGCTACTTTGCCCAGTTCGTCATAATAACCAAGGCCGGTTAAAAAGGCCCCTAAAAACACGAGTAAAGCCGAAGTGGCCGCCCCCGCCTCTTTTTCCGCCAGGCCGTTTTGCAGGAAGATGTTTAAAATAACCTGCCCGGCCAGGCAAATAGTGCCGCCCACGAGAAAGGCCATCACCACGTTCTTGACCACAGTTTGTTTCGGTGCAAGGCGCAGCGCTGTGCTTTGATAGACAATTTGCTCTGGTAAAGCCAGGCGCTTCTGTTGTCGTTCAATCTCCAACCGCAGGCCGTTAAAGTGCTCCTTCTCTGCGCCCTTGGCCTTGGCTTCCCAATACAGCACCTTTTGATGTTCTTTTTGTAATTCTTGCTGCAGCCTGGTCATTTCTTGTTCCGCCAGGACAAAATTTTGGGCAATCAACGCTTCCCGTTCCTTTATTCTTTCCCGGATGGCCTGTTTATCCACCTTGCTGTTCTCCTTTCCCTCATCTTTCTTCGCCGGCACATACCTTTATTGCTCACCGAGCACATCTTTGTTTTCCGCCATAACATTTTATATTTTTACCCTAACCAAAAAAAATAAACAGGGTCACCCCTGTTAGCTCTTGCTGTGTTGTTTCATCCGGTCCGGTCTTCCCAGGTGGTTTGGTCTTCCCGGCCTCAGCCGGTCTGGCAGCCGTCCTCGTTCAGCAGGCTTTTGAATTTCTTTAAAGCCTGCCGTTCGATCCTGGAAACCTGGACCTGGGACAGCCCCACCATCTGCGCCACTTCCATTTGGGTTTTGTCCTGAAAAAAACGAATCATGATGATTTCTCTTTCCTTTTCGGAAAGTTTGTTTAAGACTTCCCACAGGGCCAGTTTCTCGAACCACTGGTTTTCGTCTTTTTCGCTGCTCAACTGGTCGATGAGGTAAATCGGGTCCCCGTCGTCCTGATACAAGGTATCGTGGATGGAAGAAGGCATTTGGACCGCCTCAAGACTTGCCACAATTTCTTCCGTGCTTAGCTCGACCTTTTCCGCAATTTCCTGCAGGGTGGGCTCCCTTTCTAATTCCTTCGTCAAGGTATCCCGGGCCTTGTTGATCCGGTAGGCGTTTTCTTTTAGAGAGCGGCTTACCTTCACCGGATTGTCATCGCGCAAAAAGCGCCTGATCTCCCCAATAATCATCGGCACCGCATAAGTCGAGAATTTGACGTTATAGGACATGTTGAATTTATCAATGGCTTTAATCAAACCAATGGTGCCGATCTGGAACAAATCTTCCAGCTCGTAGCCACGGTTGGCAAACCGTTTGACCAGGTTAAAGACAAGCCGTAAATTGCAATTGATTAATCTTTCTCTGGCCTCTGTATCCCCCTCCTGCACTTTCTTTAACAGTTCGTTCATCTCTTCATCGGTCAACAGGGGGAAACGGGGCAAGTTCATTTCCGATAATCTGACGCTCATCAGCGCTCCCTCTTATGATACAGCAATATTTTTATTTTCATTGCTTAAAACCTTGACTAAAGTTACTTTAGTGCCTTTGTTAACCTTGGATTCAACCTTGACCTCATCCATAAAGGATTGCATAAACACAAAACCCAGCCCTGTCCTTTCAGGGTCTGTAGAAAAAGCCGGTTCCATCGCTTTTTCGATATCGGGAATGCCGACCCCCTCATCGATAATCTCAATAATCAGTTTTTCGCCCTGCAGGATGCCGATTACGGTCACCAGCCCGTCCGATTGATGACGATATCCGTGAATCACGGCATTGGACACGGCTTCCGACACGGCAACTTTGATTTCTTCCAGGTCATTTAAAGTTAATTCCTGTTGAGAAACCAGGGCGGCAATGGTAATCCGGGCCAGGGCCACATTCTCGCCCTTGCTTGGAAATTCCAGTTTAATTCTATTATTAACTATTTTATCCATTTCTAAGCCTCCTTTCTGGTGTTTTCTTCTAATATTTTCCATGCCGCCTCTTCCGAGCTGCAAACCGGCATTAACGATAGTATTCCGGAAAGCTCAAAGATTTTCCTGATGCGGGGTGATACCCCATAGATAATCATTTGCCCGTGGTTAGCTTTAACCTTGCGATAGCGGCCCATAATCACGCCTAAGCCGGAACTGTCGATAAAGGTTGTCTTTGCTAAATCCAAAAGCAGATTCTGACTCATGGTTTCCGCCAGGTTCCGGTCAATTTGTTCGCGATATTGATTGGCCTTAACCAGATCAAAATCGCCGCTTATATGAGCAATTAAAGTATTCTTTTTACTGTTCAGAATTAGTGCCATAAAGGATCCCTCCACTTTCCCACTCATGATCAAAAAGAATTCTAAACTGTATAGTTCGCTACAGGAGACGAAATTCCTGCTATTTTTTGGTATTTCTTTCAAATATTAAAAAGAGATTGCCGTACGGCCTTGGCCTTGTTTTTCGGCCGTACAACAATCGCTTGTGCTTTTGAGGGAAGTAATTTACGGGGCAGTTCTTTTTCCTCGGCAGTTCTTTTACCTCGGCAGCTATTTTACCATGGCCGCGAGAATGCTTTTGTCGACCAAAACACTCTTTTCTGCCTGCATGCTTTGATCCAGATTGCTTTTTCCCGCTAAGAGCCCCCGGAAGACCTTCCTCACCATTTTCCAGTAGGAGCCTTTGGGGACTTCCTCAGCGGCAATGAGATTGGTGCGCTGCAGAACCTCGTCGTCCTTCACAATCGAAACGTGCCCCACCACCTGTCCTTTTTGTACCGGGGCATTAACCAGCGGAAGCAACTCCACCTCGGCCTGCACCTTTTGCTCCTCTCCCCTGGGCAAGGTAATTCCCACTTTCTCTTCCGGAACCGCTTTCAACCCTTCCGTTAAACCTTTCCCAACCTTTACTTCTCCCACTACTTCATCTTTTTGGTAAAACTCCCGGAACGCAAACTGGGAAAAGCCGTAGTTAAAAAGCTTTTGGGTTTCGGCAAAATGCCCTTTCGGAGCAGGAACGCCCAGGACGACGGAAATCAACCTCAGGTTGTTGCGGAGACAGGTCCCGACAAAGCAGTATTTGGCTTCTTCCGTCCATCCGGTTTTAAAACCATCGGTTCCCGGATAAAACCATAACAATTTGTTCTTGTTATCGTATTGAAAAGGGCACTTGGTATCTTCCCGAATCCGATAATGTTTAATCGAGCAAAGTTCCAATAGCTCCGGGAAATTAAGGGCATACCGGCCTAACAGCGCAAAATCGGCTGCGGTAGTGTAATGCTCGGGATCATGCAAACCGTTGCAATTCACAAAATGGGTGTTTTTCATCCCCAGTTCCGCCGCTTTTTGGTTCATCAGTTTCACAAAAGCCTCGTGGGAACCGGCCACATGTTCGGCCACCGCTACGGCCGCATCATTCCCGGAAGCCAACGCCACGCCTAACAGCATTTCTTTGAAGCTGAGCTGTTCCCCTGCCGTCAAGAAAATCCGCGAGCCCCTAAATGATGCGGCATGCTCACTGGCGGTCACCACATCCTCCATCTTCACCCGTTGGGCTTGTAGCGCTTCCATGGCCAGCACCATGGTCATCAACTTGGTCATACTGGCCGGATAGAGCTTTTTGTGAGGATCTTTCTCGTACAGGACTTTGCCGCTGCGGGCATCTACGAGGATGGCCGATTCGGCAGTCAAATCAAGCTCAGCCCCTTGCGCAGCACAAGGGAAAACAGCGGTGAGCCCAAAACAAAGCAACAAAAAAAATACGGTTATTTTCTTCAAAGCTCTTTTGAAATAACGAAAAAGTTGAGGAAAATAAACGGAAAACATTTTTTTCCCCAGCATTCTTGACAATCTGGACAAAAAATCACCTCCTGATTCTGTTTAGGTTTATTTTTCCCCTCCTTTGGCAAAAAGTATGTAAAGAGAAAAAAACCTAAAAAAATCCATCAAGAATCAAGAGGTGAGCAAAGTGGAAACTGTTTTTGCCGTATTCATCGCTCTACTGTTGGGCTCCAGCACCCTGTATCTATTGATTGCCTTCGTGCTGGCCCCCTTAATCAAAATCATTAAAGAGAATGCCCGTTTAAAGCAGTAACCCCCTTTTTCGTAACAAGGGCATAAACCAAGGGTTCAGGAGCAACCGGGGTTTGGGAAAAACGAAAAGCCGGCCGGACCAGCTTTAACGCCTGCTCCAGTTTCTCCCGCTTATTATAGTACAAGGTCGCCAGCGGCTGTCCGGCTGTTACCCGGTCCCCTTGGCGGACATGGAGTTTCATCCCCACCGCCAAATCAATGGGGTCATCCTTCTCCGCCCGCCCGGCACCCAGGGTCATGGCGGCAACGCCCAACCGTTCCGCATCGATGGCCGCCACATAACCTTCCTGCTCCGGTAGAGCCTGCACCACTTCCTGCCCGGCGGCCTGCGGCAACAACGATGTGTCTTGGGCCACAGCAGGGTTGCCCCCTTGCGCCGCCACCAGCGCGACGAATTTTTCCAAAGCGGCGCCGGAAATGAGCAGGTTTTCCAAAAGCGTCCGTCCCTCCTGGCGGTCCCTTACCCTTCCGGTAAGAACCAGGATCTCCGCACCTAAAAGAAGACATAATTCCCGTAAGGCCCCCTGCTTTTGCCCCTGAAGGACGAGGATGGCCTCTTCCACCTCCAGGGCATTGCCGATGGCCGTACCTAAGGGCTCCTCCATGCTGGTCACTAAAGCCACGGTTTCCCGCCCTACCTGTTCACCGATTTGCACCATGGTCTCGGCAAGTGCGATGGCATCTTCCTTCTTTTTCATAAAAGCCCCGCTGCCCACCTTCACGTCCAAAACCAGCTTATCGGCTCCGGCCGCTATTTTTTTGCTCATAATACTGCTGGCGATCAGGGGAATCGAAGGAACGGTTCCGGTGACATCCCGGAGCGCATAGAGCTTTTTGTCGGCGGGCACCAGATTGCCGCTTTGCCCCACAAGCGCGATTTTAAGCTCATTTACCTGCTTGATAAAGGCCTCTCGGGACAGGGTGGTCTGAAAGCCGGGGATGCTTTCCAGCTTGTCAATGGTTCCTCCTGTGTGCCCCAAGCCCCGGCCGGACATCTTGGCCATGGGCACCCCGGCGGCGGCCACCAACGGCCCCAAGACCAGGGTCGTGGTATCGGCCACTCCGCCGGTACTGTGCTTGTCCACTTTCACCCCGGTAATCGGCGCTAAATCCACCATCTCTCCAGAATGAGCCATTGCCATAGTCAACTGGGCTACCTCGGCAGTGTTCATCCCCTGAAAATAGACGGCCATGCAGAAGGCCGCCATCTGATAATCAGGAATACGCCCTTCCACGTAATTTTGGACCAGGAATTCGATTTCTTCCTGCTCTAAGGCTTCCCCCTTGCGTTTTTTTACAATTAAATCGACGGTTCTCATCTTATCAAAAGACATCCTTTCATAATTATTAAAGTCTTCGCGTGCCCGCTTGCTCAAGTGCCGCTTGCATTATCTTTATTATCTTTCTAGGCACGCCGGATTAAATCAAGAAAGCTTTCCCCGGGACAACAATAAGCAACCTTAAAGAATTCGCTCAAAGTAGCCGCAATATCGGCAAAAGTCTTCCGCACGCCCAGGTTATAGTCGGCTTTGATGTTTTTCCCGTAAACCAGCAAGGGGACGTACTCCCGGCTATGGTCGGTACTAACGGTAGTCGGGTCATTGCCATGGTCGGCGGTAATAATAAGCATCTTTTGGTCTTGTTCTTTTTCTTGTTTTAGCTCTTGTTTTTGTTCCCGATCGAACAACTCCAACAATTGGCCGATCCCCTGGTCGGCTTCCTCCAAAGCCTGTGCGTAGCCCTGAGGATTATTCCGGTGTCCGTACAATGAATCAAAATCCACCAAATTGGTGAAAATCAAACCGCTTTGCAGTTCCCTCCAGGCGTTCATGGTTTTGCGGATTCCGTCCCAATTGTTTTTGGTGGGGATACTGCGGGTGATTCCTCGTCCTGCGAAAATATCAGCGATTTTCCCGATGCCGACCACCTCTTGCCCGTTGGCCTGCAAAACATCTAAGATGGTGGGTCCAGGCGGCTCTAGGGAAAAATCATGCCGGTTGGCCGTGCGGATGAAATTACCGGGGGTCCCGATAAACGGTCGGGCAATCACGCGGCCCACCGCCCATTTGCCGGAGAGAATTCGGCGGGCAATCCTGCAGAGCTCGTATAATTCCTCCAGCGGAATAATTTCCTCATGAGCAGCGATCTGGAAAACGCTGTCCGCCGAAGTGTAGACAATCGGATAGCCGGTTTTTTGGTGCTCGGACCAAAGCTCCTCGATGATTTGTGTGCCGGAAGCCACTTTGTTGCCCAAAACTTTCGTCCCCGCAGCCTTTTCGAAAGTCTCGATCAGCTCCGCCGGAAAACCTTGAGGAAAAGTGGGCAATGGCGTTTCCATCACCAGACCGGCAATTTCCCAGTGCCCGGTGGTGGTGTCTTTGCCGGCCGAAAGCTCACCCATTTTACCGTACGCGCCTGCCGCCGGCCGGGCGGCATCCAAACCCCAAACCGGCGTTATTCTTCCCAAGCCAAGGCGGCTGAGGTTCGGCAAACGGAGCCCCTTTACCGCTTCGGCGATATGCCCTAAAGTATGAGAACTTTCGTCGCCATAAAGATGGGCATCGGGTAAAGCCCCAACACCCACACTGTCTAAAACCAAAAGAATCGCTTTCACGTCATCACCTCAAAATCAAATTCCGAGCATCATGATACTAAAAGCAAAAACCACTATGCCCGCGGATGGGCCTTCAGGTAAATCTCCTTTAGTTTATTGCCTGTGAGATGGGTATAGATTTGAGTAGTGGCAATATCGGCATGTCCTAATAATTCTTGTACCGAGCGCAGGTCCGCGCCATTTGACAGCATATGGGTGGCAAAGGAATGGCGTAAGGTATGGGGCGTGATTTCCTTCTTGATGGCGGCCTCATGCGCCCTTCTCTTGATAATTTTCCAAAATCCCTGCCGGGTCATGCGCCTGCCGTGATGATTGAGGAAAAGGGTTTTTTCCAGAGGATTTTTCAAAAGAAAAGGCCGCCCCTTAGCCAAATAGAGTTGCACGCTCCGGCAAGCCAAATCCCCCATGGGAATAATCCTTTCCTTGCTGCCTTTGCCCATACAGCGGACATAAGCCAGTTCCAGATTGACCTGGGCGATTTTCAGATTAACCAGTTCAGAAACCCGCATGCCCGTTGCGTAAATCAGTTCCAACATGGCTTTATCCCTTAAATCCAAAGGAAAAAGCCCGCGGGGAGTCTCGAGAAGGCGATCCACTTCTTCCACACTGAGCACCTGCGGAAGCTTTTGCGGCAACTTGGGTGTTTCCAGATAAATCGTGGGGTCGGTTTCCAGTTTTTTCTCCATACATAAAAACTTGAAAAAACCACGTAAAGAAGCCATCTGCCTGGCGATACTGGCCGGTGATTCCTGTTTCTTTTTTAAGAAATACACATATCCGGAAAGGAAATGCTTGTCACACTGCTCAATGCTGCTGATTTTCTTTTCCTGCGCATATTTCAGAAGCTTTTTCAGATCGCGCCCGTAAGCCGCAAGTGTATTATGAGACAGGCCCCTTTCCACCTGAAGATAGTCGATGAAGTCCCGGATTAACCTGTCCATTGAAAAATCGCCTCCTTTTCGTGGAACAAGATTATATTTCCACAAAATAAAGGCATTTCCTTTTTTTTATCCTGTTTTTAACGGATTTCCCCTTGTACCCGGACAGGCTGGGTGTAAATGTCCTCTTCCAATTCGCCGGATGATGGCGCCACATTGGATACGGCTAAACTCATGCCAACAATCACCACAAGGGCCGCCAGCAAGAAGAACAGTTTTTGCTTCCATTTTGTAACCGTCACAATCACCATTCCCGCTCCCTCCTTCGTTATTATGTTTATGTACTTTATGGTGAAATAGAATAAAAAAACCACCTCTCGTCCGAAAGGCTTCTTTTCAGACGAAAGATGGAAAAGGATGAGTATGCACTGATGTAATTAGTATCGGTAGGAAGAGAACGAACCACCATATCTGGACCGAGGTGCGTTCACACCACCGGAAAAGCTTCTATATCCGTACAGAGGTGCGTTCCCAACATGGTCTGCTGAGACTCTAGGCATAGTGACGTTCACCGCACCACCGGATGATGCTCGGGGAGCAGTCACGTTGATGGCACTACCGGGTACTTCCCTGAGTCCCTGAACATTGACTGGATTACCGGGTACTTCCCTGAGTGCCTGAACATTGACTGGACTACCAGGCACTTCTCTTAGTCCCTGAACATTAATTGGATTACCGGGTACTTCCCTGAGTGCCTGAACGTTGACTGGACTACCAGGCACTTCTCTGAGTCCCTGAACATTAACTGGATTACCGGGTACTTCCCTGAGTGCCTGAACGTTGACTGGACTACCAGGCACTTCTCTGAGTCCCTGAACGTTAACTGGACTACCGGGCATTTCCCTGAGTCGCTGAACGTTAACTGGACCGCCGGATGATGCTCGTGGAACTGTCACGTTTACCGCACCGCCTGACGACCCTGTTGGTGCTGTCACGTTTACCGCACCACCAGTTGATGCTCGAGGAGCAGTCACGTTGATGGCACCTCCGGATGATGTTGTCGGAGCAGTCACGTTTACCGCACCGCCTGACGACCCTGTTGGCGCTGTTACGTTTATCGCACCACCAGTTGATGCTCGAGGAGCAGTCACGTTTACCGCACCGCCTGACGACCCTGTTGGCGCTGTCACGTTTACTCCGCTTGAAGAAACTTCAGGCGCTTTGACTTTTACGGGGCGGCGGGATCTACGCGGCATAGTTACGTTAACGCTCCCTGAAATATCACTGAGATTCGTCGCCGGCAAAGTTATGTTAAAATCCCACTCTCCTTCACTCACAGGCAGCCTAGGCTCTGGGGCTCTCGGATAAACAGTCGATCTCGCACCACCTGAGGAACCACCGGAACCTTGCCCAATTCCATTGTTTTTATCATTTCCTGTTATTTTATTAATAAGCTTTCTGGCATTCTCACTGATGGATGATTTATTTTCTCTATTTTCTTTATCAACTGCCGCGGTGCTGGTAAGGGCAGCTAAAGTCATAGGAAAGAGTTGGGCAATAATCAGGAGAACCAACGTTAGAGCAAAGATTTTTTTCTTTCTCCCGGAATCAAACCTGTTTAAAAACATCCTGCAAATACCCCCTCAATTATTCACCCTTAATTAAGGTTATCTCCAAATAATCCGAATTTTATCGAATATCAATACCAATTTTAATTATATCTTATTTAAAAAGAAAATGCAAATAATACTTGTGTAATAAAGTGACGCGATTTTAGAATCATTTATATCTCTAAAAGGTGTGGTGTAGATAAAAGCTCAAATGCAAATAATAAAGAGAAACACGCATGGGAGGTCAAGTTCTGCATGGAAAGAAGCTGGAAACAGGAAACAGGCGAAAACGACAAAGGCACCTGGACCATTTTCCCTGATTTATGTAAGGGATGCGGCCTTTGTATTGAAAAATGCCCAACCAGAGTCATCGCCTGGTCGGAGCAACTGGGTTTTATGGGCACTCCTTCCGTGAAAGCCCGCATGGAAGGTTGCATCGTGTGCGGCCTCTGTGAAACGGTATGCCCGGAGCCGGCGATCCGGGTGGAAAGAAAAGCAAAAAAGGCCGTACCGCCAACCCAATTAGTCTGACTCCAAAAAGAAACCTCTCGCTATCATCTATATTAGCGAGAGGTTTTTTCCGGCTCATTTTATGAATTAAAACAGGGTAATCCCTGAGCGTTTGTCGATATTGATCGTAATTTCCGCGCTGGAAAACTCGCCCGTATTATTTTCATTGTTTCCCGGATAAAAAGCCGTCACGCGATAAGCATATTTCCCGTTTTCGCTAATATCAACATCTTCAAATTTCGTGGCCGTTGCCTTCCCGATTTGTTCCCAGTTGTTTTCATCAATGCGACGATAGATAATGAAATAATTTACTTGATTTGTACCCGTATATTCCCACTTCAGGAATACTTTCTTTTTGCGCAACAGGCTGTTGCGGAATTTTGCGTTAAGATTATTGATAAAAGTGGGCTTGCTTTCTTCTTCCGCTGCTTTGAGTTTATTCAATTCAAAGGTTTGGGCGTCCCCATGTTCTACGCCGTTACTGCCAAACAGCTTATAGGTTCTTTTTTGTTGGACTCCCCAACGGTAATTGGAAGGAAGCTGCGTCTTATACGAGTCATCTTTAGGTTGAACTATAACGGATGGATTTTGATTGTTATTGCTATAAGGAGAGGCTAAGTTACTAAAACCCAGGTTAAAATCTAACGAGGGAAAAGCATAAACGACCGCGGACAAAGCAAGAAGAAACAATAAGGTGAACACAAAGACCAACATTATCTTTTTAATGGGCTTTTTCATACTCCTCCCTCCCCCATTATTATTTCTACCCATAATTTATCTTACTTCTGATCCCGCTTTACCGCAAGGTTAAATTTGGTTTTTCCAAAAATACCACCGTGATGCGGTGGTATTTTGGGTTGCTGATAATATTAACAATCTACTCCTAATAGAGCTATCTTGCGCCAAAGTGTTGAGTTACCAGATATGATCCGGCATCACGCACTACACCAATACCAATATGGGTATATTCAGGATCCAGGATCGCTTCACGATGGCCATCCGTACTTGTCATAAAGCTGACAAACGCGTCTCTGAGATCATTATTTACGGCAATGTTTTCGCCTAGATACCAGTATTTGCCACCGGTGTACTGATTGATTAGTTTATCGGGCCACCCGTATGTCGGAGAGTAATGATCAAAATAGTAATTTCTGGCCATATCCTCGCTCTTGGCCCTCGCGCTTTTTACCAGGTCCATATCCAGTTGGTAAGGATGTAATCCACGTTTGGTCCTTTCCTCGTTAACCCATTCAAAGACCGCCTGTTCCTCAGATGTTAAGCCGCTGGTATCGCCATAGCCGCCGCCATAGCCGCCGCCATAGTCGCCACCACGACCACCGCGTCCACTGCGGCCGCCGCTACCGTAGTCGCCAAAACCGCCGCCGTAGTCACCATAGTCACCGCCATAGCCGCCGCGACCACTGCGACCGCTATTGCCGCTACGACCACCGCGTCCACTGCGGTCGCCGCCACCGTAATCGCCAAAACCGCCGCCATAGTCACCATAGTCGCCACCGTAGCCGCCTTTACCACCGCGTCCGCTTTTACCGCTACGACCGCCGCGTTTGCCACTGCCACCGTAGTCACCATAGTCACCATAGCCGCCGCCATAGTCGCCACCACGACCACCGCGTCCACTGCGACCGCCGCCACCATAGTCGCCAAAGTCACCACCAAAGCCGCCGAAATCAGGCATTCCCATGCCACCAAAGTCAGGCATCCCCATGCCACCAAAGCCTGGAAAATCAGGTACGTCACCGAATTTGGACATCATCATGTCAACAAATTCTTCAAAGGAGGGTATCCCCATACCACCAAAGTCGGGCATTCCCATGCCACCAAAGTCGGGCATTCCCATACCACCAAAGTCGGGCATTCCCATGCCACCGAAGTCAGAGAATGGATCAAATCCACCCATGCCACCGAAGGGACTACCGCCCATGCCGCCGAAATCGGAGAATGGGTCAAATCCGCCCATGCCACCAAAATCAGGCATTCCCATGCCACCAAAGTCAGCAAAGGAAGGCATCCCCATGCCGCCCATGTTGCCCATAAATTCATTCAGGCGATTGGAAACAGCGTTTTTAAAATCGTCAAAAGACGAAAAACCATCGCCCGGAAAACTCATACTGAAACTGTCGCTTCCATAAGGCGATGAATAAGCAAAATCATATCTGGCTTGAATATCACTAAAGCTATTGCCACCGGGACCACCGAATCCACCAAAGTCGGGCATCCCCATGCCGCCGAAATCGGGCATCATCCCCATGCCACCAAAATCACCAAAGGGACTTCCAGAACCGAAAATGTTGCCAAACAAACTATCGAAATCTGGCATCGCATTGGCAGAGATAGGACAACATACCAAAAGACCTAACGAAAGAATCAAGACCAAAAACCGTCTCAAACGAGCTTTCATTATGCTCCCCCTCTCCATTTTATGATTTACAAAACACACAATAACAGTATATACATACACCCCTTCCTAATTCTAATTTACATTAATATTCGGAACATTTCAAATAAATATATCATATCTATTTTTCATAGATATACACAACTTTAAATAATATAAATACCCTTCAACTGCTTGGTCCTAATTCGATAACTAGTTTAAATCTTTTGTAATATCTATATACATAGATATATTGATTAAAAGCAGGCGGTCTCCTTGTTTAGTCCTGACCGTAATTACCCATAATGGCCTCGTTTTTGTAAAACTGTTCTTTCAAGCGGTCGACCAGTTGCGAATCAACCCCTAACTCCGCTGCCATTTCCATATCGTTTTTGTTTGCTGCCAGTCCGGCGACAAACCGGTGAAAATCAACACCCACTTCATCACAAAGAAAACGAATACTCGGTTCAATACTCCAGGGTGGCCCGACGGATCCATAAACCATCTCGGTGGAACCCGTTTCGTATTTATAGCTGCTTCCTTCGCCGTCCAGCGAGACAAAACGTGCCGACCCCATTTCCGTCGGGACAAAAGCATGCCCGGTCGGCACTTGTCCCCGTAAATCCTGTTCCTTTTTCTCCATTATTACTCTCCCCTCTGCCGATGTGAATTTAAAAAAATTGCTTTACAATCCTTATTATGAACACAAAAAGAAAAATTATCCCTTGCCACCCAGCAAGAGATAATTGACAATACACACATAGCGAAACTGCGGATCGGTTAAGTCAACTGGAGCGTTTTGTAAAGCAGCTTAATCACGGACGGTGAAAAATAGCCCTCGATTAAAGCTGACCCTAACAGCAAAAGAGAATATCCAAGCATCACGAAAAAATACTTCAAAAAAGCTTCGGAGATGGAAATCTCTCTCTGTTGACGGCCACTTATTAAATAAAGCGAAAAACGAATGGCGGCCACCGCGCTTAAAATATAGGCCGGCACCGATAAGAAATTGGGCGGCAAAAGGGCGAGCAGAGCAAGGATGCTTCCGGGCCAGGCCTTCCCTTGACAAAAGAATTCCAATGTAAAGCCAAAAACAAAGCCCCGGGTAAAAATAATCACCAAAACCAGTGGAAAGCCAATAATCGTTAAGCCCAACACAAAAATTTTCCCTAAATTGAGCAGATTCTTCATTACGGCTTGTCTAGCCGAAAGGGCAAAATTAAAATCATCACCGAATTGCGCCGTAATTTCTTCAAATAAAGCATTCATTAAAGATGCATCACTTTTCTCCAAAGCGTGCATCCCCCAAAACCCAAACACGGCGCCTAGCAAAAAACATAAGCTTACCAATAAATAAAGCCACCAACTATGATAAAAATGCTGCCGTAGTTTTACCTTAATCTTTTCCACCGTTTTGTCCTCCCCTCCTCTTCTACGATATGAGGGGAGAAAAAGATTTATGACAACCACTAGCCAATGCCCATTTCCGTATGCAGCAAACCGGCTAAATAATGGACCGCCAGGACATCTTCCAGGGCATTGCTACTGGCAGCCACCAGCGTAAGCGGAAGGTTCCCGGCCAGGGCCAAAGCTCTCCGGAGGCCGGCGCGCGCCGGCTCTATTCCCTTCATCCTCATGGTCCGGGCGATGGTTGCTGTGGTAAGCCGTCCGCCCAGTTGATATACCGCATCAAAAATGACCCCGCCGGCAGCGGTCACGGCCACAACAATTTTGTGCCGCCAATCAATTAAGCGAGCCGTTTCCGCGCCCAGATTGGGGAGAAGGCATTCTGCTTCCATGTATTCCGCCTGGAAGCCGGCTAACACATCCGCGGCGTTGCGGCGTCGCTCCGCTTCAAGACCGCCTCTTGGCTCGACGACCACCACCAGTTGGGCCCCTTTTTCCCTGGCCTCCTTTGCCGCAGCCCGCCCGATCAAATACGGGTTGACATACGGCAAGTTTTTCCCGCTGGGCGCCGCACCCCAAAAGCCGCACGCCCCCGCTTCCCGTACTGTTTCCAGGGTGGTCGACATGTCAATCACGTCCACCAGCACCACAAAACGCCCGGCGCGAACCGCTTCTACCGCGCCCGACAGGTTATAGGCGATCGCTACCTTCGATTCGTCCATAGATTCCTCCCGCGCCCGGGGTCGTTTGGAGCTCACCCCTTCGTCCCTTCACAAGCAGAGACGCTAATTTTTCGCCAACCACTTCCTTTAAGGCGCCTTCTTCTGCATGATGCAAGATATTCATTTCCGTATGAAAGCTCCGAAAGAGTTTTTCCTTGGTCTTTTTCCCCAAACCGGGGATAAACTCCAAAGGCACCTGATAACAATAGGAAGTGTTTTCGGCATCAGCGGAGGTATTGGGCGCAGCCTTCCTCGCGTTTGGGTGAGCACCGTTTTTAGCATTACCCTGCATTAAGGTGCTTATCCAAACAATCCGGTCCAACACCCCGACCACAAAATCTGTACCTTCCCCACAAACGGGACAACTCATTACGGGAGGAACGTGGGCGGAAGCCGCCATGCCACAACGATGGCAAAAACTGCGATGATACTTCCCTAAGCGGGGGTTCAGGCCATAATTGGCGATAATCTTCCCTTTCCGGCCCTTTAAGAGTTTTACCAACTCTTCAAAGCAGGGTGCTTCCATCACCACTTCGTTATACTCCCGCCCGATTTTGTCCAGGGAATGAGCGTCGGAGTTCGCCAAAAACAACCGCTCCTTTAGTTCGGGAATCCATAACGCCATCTTTTGGTCGGCCGATAAACCAAGTTCTATGGTCGTGATGTCGGCAGCGGCTTCCCCAAAGACCTCTTCCAGGCTTGGGGCACAGTTACCGTAAATGCCTTTATAAGGGGTAAAAGCATGGGCGGGGATTAATATCCCGTCTCTTTTTTTGACCTCATCATAAAGTTGATGGGCCGACAAATAACACACCTGACTGCTCAAGCGGTTATTTTTCACCTTCTGCCAGATAAAACGGGCAAAATCCTCCAGCTTGCTAAGGCTGGGGAAAAAACAAAGCTGATGGGCCCTGCCCCCATTGGCCTCCACGGTTTCTAACTCGGCACCGGCAAACAGCGTAAGTCTTTCCTGATAACGCCAACCTCCCCGGCTTAACTCGACCAACTCTCCTTGCGCCTGCAAAGCTTTGAGATCGTTGAGGACACCGTAGGCACCGCAATCAACGATCCCCACCAGGTCGATGCCCTTTCTTTCCACACATTCCCTCAAGATATTGGCCAAAGTAAGCCGGGAACTGGCCGTTACTTTTACCGCCTTCCCTTCACCGTCCCGCCCGATATGGACATGCAAATCCAAAAACAAGCTACCGGTCATTTCCCGTCAACTTCCTCTCTCCAAAATACGCCCTTTCCCCAATCCTCTTTTCGAAAAAGCTTTTTCCCAAAATAACTTATCACTCTGAAATACTCTCGCTCCCCAAAAGCCGCGCTTAATCCGTTATCATTTGCTCAATCCATAGAATGGCCAGAATCGTTTTGCCATCCTTAATTTGGCCTGTTCTAATCATTTCCCAGGCTTTCCTGAGGGAGATTTTCTCATAGGTAATGATTTCGTCCGGATCGGGATGGGCTTCTTCCGCCCTTAAGCCGGTGGCATAAAAAAGGTGCATGGTTTCGTTACTAAAGCCGGGGGCGGTATAAAAAGTGCCGAGTTTTTCCCACTTTTCCGCCAAAAAACCGGTTTCTTCCGCTAATTCCCGCGGCGCGCAAACCGCCGGGTCTTCCCCCGGTTCCAGTTTCCCGGCCGGGATTTCATAAAGCACTTCTTTTACCGGATAGCGGTATTGTTTTACCAGAATCACTTCTTTTTCCGCCGTGACAGCAATAACAGCCACCGCCCCGGGATGCAGGACCATTTCCCTGGTGGAAATGTGCCCGTTGGATAAGGTCACCTCATCGACACAAAAATGCAAGAACCTCCCCTTGGCTTCGCGTAAACGCTTATTGAATTTCTCCTCCACTTGACATGCCTCCAATCATATTTCCCTTGCCCCAACATATATTAAGTTAAATCCAGGTCAAACATGGCAATGCTAATAGCTAATACAATGTAAGGAGGGGTTGAAAAGTGATTATTATGACGCCCCACGGCTTCCTCTTATGCGGCAAACCCCGGGAAATCCTCCGCCAACTGCACCTTTTGCGCCAGGGCTGTTATTACGTCCATCAACTCTTAGACCGGTATTTCCCCGGACGTGAGCTCCCGGGCCGTGACCTCCCCGGCCGCTGAGGCGGCCAGAAAAAAAGCCGGGTCTTCGGCATAACTTCTTCCCATCGAAGCAAGCGGCAAAGTCAACTCTTGCGCCAGGCGAATCCCTGCCTGCCCCTGCCCCCAAACCAACCGGTATTTCGCGGGATTAAGCTTTTGCAGTTGCTTTTGGAAATATGCTTTTGTCGGTCCGTCTAAGGTGGGCAGCACCAGCCGGGTCACCACCAGGGATACCTCGTTCAGCGCGGTAATGGTATGGTGACTTATGCCGTGATGCCGCTTTCGCCCGTCCGCCAAGCTTAAGCGGGGAATGGTATAGGGTATTCCGCCTAAGGCGTGCACCGCATTAATAATCTGCCCCAGCTCCAGGGCCGTGGTTCCCCATTTTGTATTGGTCCCTACCACCCCAGGCCCCATCAGGACCACAACCACATCGGCCTGTAATACTACCTGCGCGGCCAAAAGCCCGCTGTATAAATTTACAGCCTCCAGGTCGCCGCCATAGGCGTGTCCCACTGTTATTGTACCACAAAGCAGGCCCATTTGACGGAGACTTCGTACCGCTTCACTCATAGCAAGCGGCAATGCCCCTCCGTCGGTCATTACATAGGCTACCCTTAATTCCTCGCGGACCGCTTTGATCCCGCAAACACAGGGAACAAGCATACTGTGCAAAGAACCGGCAATCACCGGCAGCCCTTGTAAACGGTCGGCCTTTTTTAACTGCTGATGAGCTGGGCTGTCCTCTTCCTCCACCGCACAAACCTTTAGCTGGTATGGAGTATAGCGCAATTTCATAATATGGCCCGGAGCAGCCTTTTTCTGCTCCTTAACAATATCTCCTGCAACATTAATCCCCGCAGCACAATGTTCCGCTGTGCTTTGCGCTGGGGCAAGGGGACAGCTCCCAATGACAAAGTGGTAGCCACCGCTGCCCAAACCCAAATCAACGGCGGTCGTATTCAGAAGAACCCAATCCCCTACCTGCAGGGGACCGCATTCTTTGGGAAAAGCATAGGCTTTTTGCGGCTCCGGTTCTCCCTCGATGGTAACCAACAGCTTAAGCAGATCCGGATAGGCAACCAGAATTGCCACGACTTGTCCCAGGGTCCGGTTAATCATCCTCATCGAGCCCTTTCGTCACCAACTCCCGTCCCCTTCCCCAGTGGTCGATTTTCCGTAAGGCCGGTGTTTGGTCGATCCAAACCGACAAAGAGCTCCTTTCCGCCACCACATGAATAAACAGAAAGAAAACGAGAAAAACCATCCTGCTCCAGAAAGAAGTGCCCAACAACAATAACCCGGCAATCATTCCAAGCACATTGGACCCGGTATCGCCCAACATGACTTTTCCAGGGAGGTCATAAGGGGCATAGGCTAACATAATGCCCAAAGTAGAAACCAACAGCCCTTGCCCGGGCGCTTGCATAAGAGCCGGCCAAAGCAAGAGAAAAGCCGTCCCTTTGAGAGCTCTGCCCGGCCTCAAATCCAACAAGTTCACGAAATTAACCGTTAAAACAAGCAGGAGCCAATTTAAAAACAGTTCCCCAAGGAACAAGGGCGAGCTTTCCCCAAATTGCCGGGGACTTAAGTCGAAAAGCGTCACCACCCACAGGGCAAGCAGGCTAACGACAATTGCTTTGACCAGCCCGGTACTGAGCTTTTTTTCGAATAAAAAGTAACGAAGATGTTGGCTTAAACCCCGGGGCGTGTTTTTCCCCAGCACATCATCCAGCAAACCGACCACGGCCGCCCCTTGAATAGCCAGCACAAATACTAATACGCCGCCTTTTTCCCTGGTCCAAAGATAAGGAAGCATCGTAAAACTCAAAACCAGCGGAAAAACGATGCCGCTGATCGCCGGAATCACCCTTCCCTGCCAGTTCACTTTCAGCATGCCCCCGCGGGCAATCATGGAGATGAGGTAGGGCAAGGCCAACGAAGCAAGCAAATATGAAATTAGCAATACGCTTAAATGAACGAAGACATCCCCCAACGGCGCTTCCCACCTTTCTCGCTTTTGCATCCGCCTTTCTTCTTTCAAGAGCCATCTAGCCTATTGGCATTAACTTGCCGCAACCAGAATAGGGCATAGCTTGGTTACCCTCCTTGGGGGTTACTTTCCTTCCTCCTGGGGCGTAAACCGTGTTTTGGACTGCAGCAGGCGGGTGCTTAAGGCAAGGCAAATCTGACCGAACTGCTTTCCCCGGTGTAAAAACCCGGCCCAATCTCTTCCCGGAGGACAATGACTAACCAGCAGCGGGATTTCCATAATCCGATAGCCTTTTCTTAAGGCATCGATATACATGCCAACCTCGATCCCAAAGCCTCCGGAAAAAGGAAGCAGATTCTGGAATACCTCTTTTTTGGCCGCCCGTTGTCCGGAAAGCGGGGCATGGACCACCGTCCCCGTCAGGTATTTTATCCCTAACTGGGCGGTTTTACGCGCCAGACCAAAGCCTTTTCCTGCTTCCTGACGAGGAAAGACGGCAATCGCTAAATCGGCCTCCCCCTGCCTGATTGGTTCCAACAGTCGAATGGTCTGAGCCGCGCTTTCCTGCAAATCCGCATCCACCAATAACACGCTTTCCCCGCGGGTGAAAGCTAAACCAACCGAGAGAGCCCTCCCCTTCCCTTGATTATGCTCGAAGCGGATTACCTTGGCGCCCCAAGCTTCAGCAATTACGCCGGTTTGGTCTTGCGAACCGTCATCGACTACGATGATTTCGTCAACCTTTCCGGTGGACCACAAAGCTTGCAGCGTGGACGGCAGCCGCGCCCTTTCGTTGTAGGCGGGAATCAGCACGCTGACAAGATGATGGTGTTTTACCAAGCTCCAACCTCCCTCCTCGTTCTTTCGGGGCGTTTCACAAGCTAACGATCAAAGACCGGTCCTGGCTCCTTCCTGCGCCATCTGAAATACAAGCTCTACTAAGGTCGAGATTCTTGCGCAGGCATCGTCCTTGTTTTTATCCGGTTCGGCCTGATAGGTATAAACCGGGATACGGCATTCCTTAATTTTCGTAAGGAATTCTTCATCCTCTTTCCCCTGACCACACAAAACAATCGTTTCTAATTCAGCAACGCTATAAGCATCATCAAGGCTATAAGCACTACTCGTGTTGAGCTCCTTTGCTTCGAGCCCTGCGCACACTTCGGCGAGACTCAAATCAAGGATCAAATTAGCCCCGGCCAGTTCCAGCCCATTACGAAGTAACTCGGCGCCGGACTTCTCCGCAAAGGGATGGACGACAAAAGCAATTTTTTTCCCTTTCAGCCGGTTTTTTACTAAATGGGGCAACGTTTTTTCCGCATAGCGCCGATAATCTTCAATCACCTTTTGATGCTTTTTCAACTCCTGCCGCGATGCGTTCAACTCCGCCTTTAAGCCTGCATAATCCTCCTCCAAACGGCTGACCAGCAGTTCCTGCTCCGCGACAATATTGCGGACCAAACTTTCGCCCAAAACGGTACTGCCCATAATGATCCCTACCCCCAGGGCCATAAAAACAGCCACTAAGGAGGCAATATGGTATTTAAAATCAACGATCATTTTCCCTCCTCCTCGTCTTACAAGCGGGAGTATTCCAATCAGAGCTTTCAACCCTCAAAGCATAAAAAGAGAAAAAGCTTAAAAGCTGAACAGCAATTTCACCTTGAGCCACAGTAAACGGGTGAAATGGGAAAGCAAAGATGATGTCGAAGCAATAATAATCAAGGGCAGGCAGGCCGCCAGGATAACCTTCAGGACCGCTTTTAAGTCCGGTTTTCCCGGATACAGTTTGCTGACCCCCTTGGCATCAACCAGGATGGCGCCCACTTTAATCCTCGTCAAAACGGTACTGGCCATCCCCGGACGACCCTTTTCCAAAAAATCAATCATGCTCGTATGGGTCCCGACCGCCACCAGTAAAGCTGCTCCCGCCTGATGGGCCAAAAGCATCGCCGCATCCTCACTGGTTCCCGGGGCGGCAAAGATTTTGGCCTCCAGCCCTAATTTTTTGATGCGGTCAAGCCCGGGGGCATGGCCGTTCGCATAAGCATGCACGACCAGTTCGGAACCGCCTAAAAGCGCCTCATCACTGACACTGTCCATATCGCCCATAATCAGGTGCGGGAAATAGCCCAATTCCCTTAAAGCGTCGGCCCCCCCATCCACGCCGATTAAAACCGGCTTTAAATCATTGATGTATGATTTGATCGCGGCCAGGTCCTCAAGATAACCCTGTCCTCTCACCACAATCAAAACATGACGGTCTTTCATCTGGGTAGTTAAGGGCGGCAAGGACAGATTTTCGATGATCAGGCTTCGTTCTAAGTCCGCATTCAAAATGGTATTTTCGATAAAGCGGTTTAAACTCCGGGCCAGGTTCCTTTTACTTTTTTCCAGGGCCGCTTTGATTTTCTCTTTGGTTTGTCGTTCGCCACCGGCGATTTTTTGCTTGTTAATATAAATCTCGTTATGTTTGATTTCTAAATACTGATGGTCTTTTAGATTCATCACGGCCGGGCCGACATTGTCCAGCAAAGGGATACCGTGATTCAACAAGGTTAACGGCCCCGTATTCGGGTAATTCCCGGTCATGGAAGGGCTGGCATTTACCACGGCCTTCACTTTCGCTTTCACCAAAGACAGTGCCGACAGTTCATCGAGGTCGGCGTGGTCAATGACGGCAATTTCCTGTGGCTTAATGCGTTTAACCAGATTTTTTGTTCTTTTGTCCACGCGGATTTTCCCGGTAATTACCATGATAAAACCTCAAATCGCTCTCTTTTATACTTAGTATGTTCATCTTGAACGAAAAAACATCAACCGGCGGCTGGCAACAAGAAAAAAGCCCTACCGGCACTGGAGCAAGAAATAAGGCACCAACCATTTTATGAATGATTGATGCCTGACGATACTCCTGTTACCAATATCAATTTAAACATGCCCCAAGACTGTAAGATGGGCGCCTTATCGCTTCACCCGGTGGAAACCGGAACAACTGATGATCTCCATCCCTTCCTTTTCCAATTCATCCAGCAGGAGATTAAGGCCGAGGGAATCACTGGCCATATGCCCCCCGATCAGCACATTGATATGGTGCTTTTCGGCTTCCTTCCGGTGCTTTTCGCCCATATGCATGCCTACGATGGTCCCTACGCCGGCAATGGCCAGCTTGGCAAAAGCGTCTTCCGAGCCGCTGGTGCCACCCGTCATGTCCACAAAGATTTTCCCGGCCCGGTTGGACTCCTTCCCGACAAAACACTTGGGGCCGGCGTTAAGCGCTTTGGAGGCCTGGTATTCCGGAAGGGTCAACAAGACCTGCACTACGTCCCCCACCGTTTCCGGCTGCTTTTCGTCAAACAGCTTCGTTAGGAAGGTATTCACCATATTATCAGCGGGGGTATGCACACACATAAAGGGAATGTTCAAAAGCCGCGCCGCATCCACCGCCCGGTTGTGATTGAGAGGCATCATGCCCCGCTCCACTTCGCTAATCCGGGAGCTCAAAATTCCTTCCGCCACATTAATCGGCACGCCCAACTGGGCCAACACATCCTCCTGTAAGGCCATCACCTGATAAAGATTGGCCATGGCCTTTCCTTCCGGATGATGGGCCAGCACCAAATCGATGGATTCCCCTTTTTCCCGCAAACGGTCGGCCAGAAGAATTTCCGGCACTTCCATATCGATGCCGGCCAAAATCTTCTTTACTTCCGTATCCGGTTCTCCGTGGAGAATCCGAGTATCACTATAGGGGTTGGTCAACCTTTCCTGATCAAAATAGCCCCTTTCTTCATCCTGCAGTTTTTCGTACTCTTTGGCCGCCCGCGCCAGGTATTTTTCCACTTCTTCTTTCGGGCGGGGATCGTTTTCTTTGCCCAGGTTAATCAATCGTTGATAAATCTCAATCAGACGCAATTACAAGGACCTCCTCCAACTTTAATGGGAAGCAAAAGCCATTCTGCCCATAGCATCCCAAAACCCATCCGTATTTATTCCCTACCAGTGAAGACAACACCTTGTGATGGCACGCCGCACACCGGTTAATGCCACGCTCGCCACAAGGCTTGTCGCTGCGGCCTCGCCTTGTCGCTGCTGCGCCGCCTTTTTGGCAACACCGGCTTAAAGCGACCCCTGATGAAACGCAGCGTCTTCCGGCCACTCATCATCATTTTGCCTTCCCTATCTATCATTTATCCGCTTCGTCTAATAGTTTGATCAAATCATCATAGTTTGTCCTTAATACTAATAATTCATCGGTAACGTTGATGGCCGTTAACACAGCTAATTGTTTGGGGGAAAGACCAGGATTTTTCTGGGAAATTTGTTTCATCATCCGATCGACATAAGTAGACACCTTTTCAATATGGGACCGATCGGCTTGCCCTTTCACCACATATTCTTCATTGAAGATGGTTACAGTGCACTTATTCATTTTTTCTCTTTCCCTATCTTTTTGCTTCATTGCAAAACCTCCTGAGAAAACTCCTATCTTTCCTTTCGTGAATTATACAAAAAGTCCTGCTTTTTCACAGAAAATTTTTTTCTTCGCTGCTTTTTTACAGATCTCGAGCCTTATTCTGTCTTTTAGCGACGGAGTCCCGCGCCAAACCTGGCGGCTAAAGCTTCCTCGATCTTTTGGTGGAAAAAGTTTACCTCTTCATCGGTCAGCGTCTTATCCGGCGCTTGCCAGGTGAGAGAAAAGGCCAGGCTCTTCCAGTTTTCCTGAATCTGCTGTCCCCGGTATAAATCGAAGAGCCGCACCTCCTTGAGCCATTCATTGGCCTGTTCCCTGATTAATTTTTCCACTTCCGCCGCCGTTATTTCTTCCGGAACCAGGATCGCCAAATCCCTGGATATGGCCGGGAATTTGGTCACCGGCACCAGCAGGACTTTCCGGGACACTTCCTCGTCTGCCCATAATTGCGGCAAATCAATACTGAAGGTCACCACCCGCTGGTCAATCTCGAATTCCTCCAGCACTAAGGGATGGACCTCCCCCAATACGCCGATCGGCCGCCCTTTGAGCAGAATGGTCGCCGCACGGCCCGGATGTAGACCGGGATAATCCTGCACCGCCGCCAAAGCAAAATCCTCTGCCCCATAGCCCAGCCCGGTGAGGAGGTTGGCGATGACTCCTTTCAGATAATAGAAATCATATTCCTCAGCACCATAGGCCCAGGACTTTTCTCTTTTACCGGTGGCCACCGCTCCTAAGCACCATTCTTCTTCCGGCAGTTTCCTTTGTTCCGGGAAGCCTTCGGCCCGGAATATTTTACCCATCTCAAAAAAGCGGAGGTTTTTGTTCCGTTTATTGAGGTTTCTTTTCACCGTGTCCAAAAGCCCCGGCAAGAGGCAGGTGCGCATCACCGCCTGTTCTTCGGAAAGGGGGTTCTTCACCACCACCATATCTCCGAAAGGATGCCCGGCCGGATAACCAAGCCGCTCTAGCCTGGCCTTGTTGATGAAGCTATAGTTGATAACTTCCATTAACCCTTGCGCCACCATGTTCTTTCTTACCCGGTAGCGGATTTGCTGTTCCGTGTTGCGCTGGCCCTGGGTGGTGACCCCTTCCGGCAGAGTGGTCGGGATCCGCTCATAGGAATAGAGGCGGGCGATTTCCTCCACCAGGTCAACTTCCCTTTCCAAATCCCGGCGGTAAGAAGGCGGGGCTACCCACCAACCTTCCCGGTCTTTTTCCAGGAAGGTAATCTGGAGCGCCTGAAGAATCGTCTCCATTTCCACAGGCTTGATCTTCGTGCCTAAAATCTCGTTGACCCGCCTGAACCGTAAGCGAATGACCGGTCTTCCCCGGAACCAAAGCTCCTGCGGCATTTGCTCCTCGGGAAACTCCTCGGAAAGCTCCTTTATTTCAAATTCGCCTTCCTGAGCGAACGGAGGTCTTTCCCCCTGTTGGCCGGAAAGCCCCTTTTCCGCCCCCGCAAAGGGAGTGTCAATATTATCGGCCCAGGAAAAAGCCTTCGGCAGATGGGATTTGGCCAAATAGAACTTCGGCGCCTGGAAATGGAGCGGCTCTTCCTGCGGCGGACGGCCGGGGTAACAATCCACACAACCATCTACGGCCATTCCAGCCCCGATTTGGCTCAAAAGCTGCACGGCCCGGTCCGCGGCCCAACGTACCAGCTGCACATCCACGGTTTTTTCGAAACGCAGGGAAGATTCGGAGCGCAAGCCTAAAGCATGCGAAGTTCTCCGGATACTAGGTCCGTTAAAGGAAGCCGACTCTAACAAAATCGTTTTGGTTTGCTCCGTAACTTCGGTTTCCTGCCCGCCCATCACCCCGGCAAGGGCTACGGGTCTTTCGGCATCGGCAATCACCAGCATCTCCGGGTTCAACTGCCGCCGTTGCCCGTCCAGGGTCACGATTTCCTCGCCTTCCCGGGCACGGCGCACCACAATCCTGTTTTCCCGCAGCCGGTCATAATCAAAAGAATGCAAGGGTTGCCCGGTCTCCATCATCACGTAGTTGGTCACATCGACCACATTGTTAATCGGTCGCACGCCCGCCGCCATCAGCCGCTGCTGCATCCACAGCGGGGAAGGGGCAATCCGCACGTCCTTGACAATTCTGGCCACATAGCGGTTACACAGTTCTTCGTTCTGAATCTCCACCCGGGTCATGCCGGCACAAGTTCCCTCTTCTGTCGAGCCTTCCACCTCCGGCAAACGCAGTTTTCCTCCGGTTAAAGCGGCCACTTCCCGGGCTACATTCCACATTCCTAAACAATCTGCCCGGTTGGGCGTCAGGTCAAGTTCCAGAACCAAATCGTCCAGGTTTAAGACCTGAACCACATCGGCCCCCACCGTCACATCATCCGGCAGCAGGTAGATGCCCTCCTTCTGTTCAGGGGAAAGCTTATCCTCGTCCATGCCCAGTTCCCGGGCGGAACAAAGCATGCCGTCGGACTGGATGCCCCGGAGCTCGGCGCTTTCGATGCTTTTTCCCCCGGTCAGCACGGCGCCCGGCAGAGCCACCGGCACCTTGTGTCCGGCCTGCACATTCTGGGCCCCGGTCACTATTGTCCTTTTCTCCCCTTCCCCGATGTCCACACGGCAAATCAAAAGCTTATCCGCATTGGGATGGGGGCTAATTTCTTCGATTAAACCCACTTTCAAGTTACGCAACTCGATTGAAGGATATATGATTCCATCCACCGCAACACCCGACATGGTCAGCAAATCGGCCAGTTCTTCAGGTGTCTTCTCTATTTCTACTAATTCCTTGAGCCATTTCCATGATACAAGCATCTACCCGACACCTCCTAAAATTGGCGTAAAAACCGCACATCGTTTTCGAATAAAAGCCGCATATCGTCAATCCCGTATTTCAGCATCGCTACCCTTTCGACCCCCATGCCGAAGGCAAAACCGGTGACCTCTTCCGGATTATAGCCGCCCATTTCCAGCACCCGCGGATGAACCATTCCGGCGCCCAGGATTTCCAGCCAGCCGGTCTGGCTGCAGGTGCGGCAGCCGACTCCTTTACACATCACACAGGAAATATCCACCTCCGCGCTAGGTTCGGTAAAGGGGAAGAAACTGGGCCTCAGCCGGATTTTCTGGTCCGCGCCGAACATCTGCCGGGCAAAATTCAACAGGACCCCTTTTAAATCACTGAAGCGGATGTTTTTATCGATCATTAACCCTTCCACCTGGTGAAACATCGGGGAATGGGTGGCATCATCGTCACGACGATACACCTTCCCCGGCACGATAATCTTCACCGGCACGTGTGGTTTTGTTTTTTCCATGGTCCGCGCCTGGACCGGAGAGGTGTGGGTCCTGAGCAGTACCTCCGGCGTAAGGTAAAAGGAATCCTGCATATCCCGGGCTGGATGGTCTTTAGGAATATTTAAGGCTTCGAAATTATAGTAGTCCAGTTCGATTTCCGGACCTTCCTCAATGGTAAAGCCCATACCCATAAAGATTTCTTCGATTTCCTCGATCACCATACTTAAAGGATGCTGCCGGCCGATTTCCGCCGCCGTCCCCGGCAAAGTAATATCAATGGATTCCGAAAGCAACCGCTGCTCAAGTTCCTTAACTTTCAGGGTTTCCAGCAGTTGGGCGATTTTCCCCTCCAGGCTGTCCCGGACTTCATTGGCCAATTGCCCTACGACTGGACGCTCCTCGGGGGAGAGTTGACCCATCCCGCGCAAAATCTGGGTTAGCTCGCCTTTCTTTCCCAGGTATCTTACTCTAAACTCCTGGACATCCTCCACTTTCTGGCACGCTTGCAATTCCTGTTCGGCTTTTTCCTTCAAAGCACGCAATTGTTCCTGCATTTTCCGCCCTCCTATACTCTTCTTCCTGATTCCAAACGGTTTCCGATCATTTTCCTTCTTTATGTACAATCTTTCACCCTACTCTTTACATACTATCATTTTTACCCATCTTTTTCATCCTATCAATAAGCTGATCATAACAAAAAAGCTTTCATCCCCAAGGGACGAAAGCTCATCTTCCGCGGTACCACCCTGCTTAATTCTCCTCTCGCCGCCATCCCGTCTTAGCCCGAGCGGGAAACAATAAATCAGCGCAAGGAAATTCACTTGACACCCATAACGGAGGTAACCGGCCAAGCCTACTTGATGCTGCCGAAACCGGCAAACCATCCCTTCAACCTGGCAACTCCCGGACGAAACCGCTTTCAGCATCTTAATGGGGCTCTCAGTCCCGGCCCCACTTCCTGTCTAAGATCCCTTATCGGCTCCCGTTCATCGTTATTCTGTCGCCATTCTCTTGTAAAGAAGGTAAAACATAACCGAACCCGTTGCCATAAACATGTTCCAGCATAAGTCACTTAAAGATTGCACGGACGTTCACCTCTCTGGCTATGTTCTCGATTGCATTATACCATATTCCATGGAAAGGTGACAACAAGCAGTTTGTTCGCTGTTTTGGCCGGCGGGGGGCAATTTTTCCTTACTGCCGCCTCTGCCGGATGACTTCATAAAGAAGAATGCCGCAGGCCACCGCCGCGTTGAGGGACTCGGCCCCTTTTTGCAAGGGAATCTTCACCCGTTCGTCCAAATCGGCAACCGGAACGGTAATGAGCCCCTGGGCCTCGTTTCCAATCACCAGTGCCACCCGCTCCCGGAAAGCCACCTCATAGTGCTTTTTACGGGCGCCCAGGTCGCCGGCCACCAGTTGATAATCCCGCTCGGCACACCAGTGGCGCAGCATGGACCAGGTGATTTCCGGACCTGCCAGGACCGGAACATGAAAGATCCCCCCCATCGTGGCACGCACCGTCTTACTGTTATAAGGGTCAACCGTCCCGGGCAGGCAAAAAATCCCGTCCACCCCGGCGCCCCAGGCGGTGCGCCAGATGGTTCCGAGATTGCCGGGGTCCTGGATGCCGTCTAAAATCAGCAACAAGCCGTGTTCAAGCGGCAAGGCGGTCAGGTCAACCCTGGTTTGCCGGGCAACCCCCACCATACCTTGCGGCGATTCAGTCTCCGCTAAGGCACGCAATATCTCCCGCTTCACCTGATAGCAGGCCACCGCCCTTTGCCCGCTTTGCTGCAGAAGCTTTAGGCCGCGGTCCGTATCGCCGGCGGACTCATCAACAAATACTTCCGCAAGACTACCTGCGGCCAGCGCCTCCTCCACCAGCCGGAGCCCTTCCACCAGGAAAAGACCGGTTTTCTGGCGGTACTTTTTCTGTTGTAGTTTGATGCGCTCTTTGATTAACGCATTCTGCCGGGATTGAATGATCTCCACCCTACATCGATCCTTTATCATCAGAATTGAATCCTTGCCAAAACAGGAATTAGCTAATCGAATTGGGCCGTACCTCTATTAGAGGTACAAAATAAGAAAGATGACTTTTTCCAGTCATCTTTGCTTCGCAATTCAATTACCTTTCGCCACTTCGACCAATTGGTTGAAAGCGTTTAAATCGTTTACAGCCATGTCCGCCAATACTTTCCGGTTGATATTGACCCCGGCTCTTCTTAAACCGGAAATGAAGGTGCTGTAGGACATGCCGTAAAGACGGGAAGCGGCATTGATTCTGGTAATCCAGAGCCTGCGGAAATCACCTTTCCGTTTTTTGCGATGCGCGTACGCATACGCTAATGATTTCATCACCTGTTGATTGGCCGCTCTAAAGAGCTTCGATTTAGCTCCATAATAGCCCTTCGCCAATTTTAAAACTTTTTTATGTTTTTTATGGGCGGCAGGCCCATGCTTCACCCTTGGCATAGTAATACCTCCTTATCTTCTGCTTACCTTCTGCTTTTCTTCAGTACATTTTTACTTGTAGGGAATGAGCTTAATCACGCGTTTGGCGTCAGCAGCGCTCATAATCGCTGCCTTCCTTAAATTACGTTTCCTTTTAGCCGTTTTCTTCGTTAAAATATGGCTCGTGAAGGCATGGCTTCTTTTAATCTTGCCGGTGGCTGTTAAACCAAAGCGTTTGGCTGCTCCACGATGTGTTTTCATCTTTGGCATAAGATTTGTGTCCTCCTCTCATTGCAATGAGCAATTTTTGTTAATGGTAAGACTAATTTTGTTTTGGTGATAAGAACATAATCATGTTTCTGCCTTCCAATTTGGGGTCCTTTTCCACCACAGCATAATCACTGACCATGATGGCCACTTTCTTTAAAAGTTCCCGTCCTAATTCCGGATGGGACACTTCCCGGCCTCTGAACATAATGGTTACTTTAACCTTATCTCCACTTTCCAGAAAGCGGATGGCATTTCTCGTTTTGACCTGAAAATCATGTTCCTCAATGGTCGGTCGAAGCTTCACTTCTTTAATGTTGATGATGCGCTGCTTTTTCCGGGCTTCTCTTTCCTTCTTGCTTTGCTCATACTTAAACTTCCCGTGGTCCATAATTTTGCACACGGGAGGATTGGCAGAAGGCGCGACCTCTACCAGGTCAAGCCCTTTGTCATAAGCAATTTTCAGAGCCTCTCTAGGTGGCATAATCCCCAATTGTTCTCCTGTCTCACTGACCAGACGAACCTCTCTGCATCTGATCTCCTCATTAACACGCAACTCTTCTTTACTGATAGTTCTACACCTCCAAAATTTTGCCTTACATAGAAAAAAGGCGAAATGTTACCATCCGCCTTTAAATTGCCTATTCTTCATAAACAAAAATGAACAAATAAGCTAATTATTAACCTTACTGGCACTTACGCCGCAAGGTGAGAAGCGGACGGCTTCTGCTTTCTTCTTTCTATTTACTTATTTATTATAGCAACCAAACCGGGGGCTGTCAATTTTTACTTGAAAAAATTTTTTTAACTACTTCTTCTGTCGAATCTCTTCGTGCAGGAGTTTCTTGAATTCGTCAAAATCCATCGTGCCCCGGTCTCCTTCTTTACGGGTGCGCAAAGCCACGGCACCGCTTGCTAACTCCTTATCGCCGACAACCAGCATATAGGGAACCTTTTCCATCTGCGCTTCCCTGATTTTGTAACCGACTTTTTCACTGCGCTCGTCCACTTCCACCCTGATTCCCTCGGCGAACAGCTCTTCCCCGAGCTTTTGAGCATATTCAAGCTGCCGTTCCGTGATTGGAATCACTTTTACCTGCACCGGGGCCAACCAGGTGGGAAACGCCCCTGCGTAGTGTTCCGTCAGAATCCCGATAAAACGCTCAATGCTGCCAAAGACGACCCGGTGAATCATGACCGGGCGATGCTTTTGCCCGTCCTCCCCGATATAACTGATCTCGAATTTTTCCGGCATCTGAAAATCTAATTGAATGGTCCCGCACTGCCAGGTGCGGCCAAGGGAATCCTGCAAATGAAAGTCGATCTTCGGGCCGTAAAAAGCGCCGTCGCCAGGATTAATCTTGTATTCCATCCCTTTCTCCCGCAAGGCATTTTCCAACGCGGAAGTGGCCGTTTCCCAAGCCTCATCGGAACCCATGTATTTTTCCGGTTTAGTGGAAAGCTCCACATGGTACGGGAAGCCAAACATTTTATAAACGCTATCGACCAGGTCAATGACACCTTTAATCTCATCGGTAATCTGTTCGGGCAAACAGAAGATGTGGGCGTCGTCCTGGGTAAAACTCCGCACCCGCATCAAACCATGCAGGGCGCCGGATAGTTCATGCCGGTGCACCAGCCCCAATTCGGCAATCCGAATCGGCAAATCCCGGTAGCTGTGCAACTCTGAACTGTAGACCAGAATCGCACCGGGACAGTTCATCGGTTTAATCGCGTAAGCTTCCTCATCAATGGTGGTGGTATACATATTCTCCTTGTAATGGTTCCAGTGGCCGGATCGTTTCCAGAGCTCCTGGTTTAGAATAATCGGGGTCTTGATTTCGTTATACCGCCATTCCCGGTGAATCTGCCGCCAGTAGTTCTCCAACTCATTCCGAAGCACCATTCCTTTGGGAAAAAAGAAGGGGAATCCTGGCCCTTCGTCCATTACCGCAAACAGCTTCAATTCCTGACCTAATTTGCGGTGATCCCGTTTCTTCGCTTCTTCGAGGCGGTACAAATACTCATCCAAATCCGCTTTTTTGGCGAAAGAGGTGCCGTAAATCCTCTGCAGCATCTTATTCTTTTCACTGCCGCGCCAGTATGCGCCGGCTACACTCATCAGCTTGAAGGCTTTGATTTTTCCGGTGCTAGGGACATGGGGCCCCGCGCAAAGGTCAATGAAATCGCCCTGCTGATAAACGGAAATCCCGGCATCCTCCGGCAAGTCTTCGATTAGTTCCACTTTATAGTTTTCCCCTTTTTCCTTAAAAAACGCGATGGCCTCTTCCCGGCTGATTTCTTTTCGGACTAAAGGCAAATCCTCTTTGATGATCTTTTCCATTTCGGCTTCGATTTTGGCCAAATCATCGGGCGTAAAAGTTACTTCCGTATCGAAGTCATAATAGAAGCCATCGTCGATGGCCGGCCCGATGGCCAGCTTCGTCCCGGGGAATAGCCGCTGTACCGCCTGAGCAAGGACATGAGAGGAAGTGTGACGGTAGGCGTCTCTCCCTTGCTCCGACTCAAAAGTGAGGATTTCCAACGTTCCGTTCTCCTCCACCGGGAACGATAAATCCACCACCCTGTCGTTAAATCTGCCCACCAGCGCGTTTTTGGCCAAGCCCTTGCTGATGTCTTCCGCAATCTGCATAACCGTTGTGCCGGCTTCGTATTGTTTCACCGAGCCGTCTTTTAAAGTAATATTGACCATAGTGTTCATCCCTCCATTTAAACCTGAAATACGCTGCAAAACTCAAACGCTTTTATTCCTGAAATGCTGGGCAAACCATAAAAAATCCCGCCCCTGATAGGGGCGGGATCGATTAACCCGCGGTTCCACCCTGCTTGGAAGCAATATAAAACGGGCACACATCCTTCACCTATTGCTTCCCGCTCGACCCGGTTAACGCCCGGTAACGTCTTCCCTTACTCAAACAGGATACTGGAAACTGAAACTGACCCTGTTTTTCGGGGAAGCAGCTCACAGGTGGTCTTTTTACACCCTCGCCTGGTGATACTCGCAGCCCAGGTATCACCTCTCTGCAGGTGGTTGCGTAAAAAGTTATCCTGCTCCACGCTTCTTAACGTCATTCATGATTTGTATATAGTCAAGAATACACCGAATAAAAATTTTATGCAAGTCCCGGTTTACACAAACTTTACACTAAAAACACACTTAACATTTTAAATATTCTTCATAATAATAGGCCCTCTCGCCTATTCCCTGCTAGCGAGAGGTCCCCTAATTTCCCTTGACGAATTAGCACAATCAAACTGTCAGTTTTACACCAGTTAAAACCTCGGGATACTTCTTGGCTGTTGCCCCTGTACTTGTATGAATTTTTCTAAACTCGGAGCAGATAAATTACCGTTTTTACCCTGAAGCACAATGCGATATACATATCTCGTACCCGGCTGTACACCATAATCTGTATATCTAGTGGCAAGTCCTTTAAGATCAATAACTTGACGATTAATCCTTAAAACAACACACAACTATATTGTATGTAATGATTAATCTGAATTCAAGTAAAGATTGTATAAAATTCTCCCGCTTTAAATTGCAAGTTAGCCGTATGACCGCAAAGTTCTTCAAAAGGTTCTATGAATATTTCTAATAATTTAATCTATAAATGAGCCTTTTCCCTTGTCCAGTATGCTATAATGCCTATTAGGTGGACGAATCTATAATCCATGTGTCTGTAAATATTATGATGAAGGAGTCGAAAAACCGTGCGTTTCTACCTTGATTGCATCCCATGTATCATGCGCTATGCCGTGTCCACAGTACGACTGGCCACAGATAATCCTGAAAAGCAGGGAAATACGATCCGGCAGGTTCTGCAGGAATTGGCTAAAATCGATTATGAGAATTATGCCCCTGCTGTGATGAGGACCATCGAAAAGATTATTAAACAAGAGTGCCATTGTGCCGACCCATACAAAGACATGAAAAAACAGTTCAACCAGGGAATGCTGGAGCTTTATCCCTACCTGGAAAAAGCCGTGCAGGAAAGCCCCAATCCCTTCGAACAGGCCATTCGCTATGCGGCCTCCGCCAATATCATCGATTTTGGCATTATCAACAACCTTACCCTGGAACTGGCCAAAAAAACCTTGGCGGAAAATGCCCGGATGCCCCTCCGCTTTAATACGGCCGAAGAATTGGCCGAAGACGTCCAAAAGGCTCAAAAGATCCTCTACCTGGCCGATAATTCCGGGGAAATCGTGGTGGACAAGCTGCTCCTTTCCAGACTGCCCCGGGAAAAGATCACTTTCGCGGTAAAAGGCTCGCCCATTTGTAACGATGCCACCATGGAAGACGCAGAGATGGCCGGGATTACAAAACTGGTGCGGGTCATCGATACAGGCTACGCTTTGCCGGGAACCATCCCGGAATTCTGCTCTCCCGAATTCCAACAGGAGTTTGCGGAAGCCGACCTGGTTATTGCCAAGGGACAAGGCAATTTTGAAACCTTGAGCGAACTTAAGAATAAAAAAATCTACTTCATCTTCAAGGCGAAATGTAATGTGGTCACCAGTTATCTGAACTGTGACCTGAATGATATTATTCTGAAGAAATCTTCGGTTTAAAAATCATCGTAAGAAGTAGCTTCTATTCATAACTTACATCGTGACAAGGGTTATCAGCCCTTGTACCAAACCGATGAAAAAGCCCAGCACGCCACCGAGCAATTCAATATGCCGCAATTCCGTGCGCGCTAAAAAATAAATTAATTCCTCCAGTTTGGCCATTTCCAAAGCCATGACGTTCTCGGCTACGATCCTTTTGATTTCCTGCCTTATTTCGGCCAGCTCTTCCTTTCCGAAAAAAGCGCCGGGGTTTTGCAAAAGCTGCTCTACCTCCTGCCCCAACGAATGAGCGAGGAAATCGGCCAAAGCTTTCTGGAGTTTGCCGGGAATCACAAAAGGCAAGCGTAAAAAAACCTGTTCCTTCACATATGACTCGACCTTTTGCCGTAACAGGCCCTGAATGTCTTGCCGGCCCAGGCTGGCCATCAGGTCACTACCGGTAATCAACTGGGTGCTGACAACCTCCCCCAAGCCTTCGGCAATCTCTCTCTGTTTTTTCGGAATCAGCCCCTGTAGCTTCCACCCCAAAAGCGGAACCCGGTACTCACGATAGGGCCGAAAAAGCAGCCGGATGGCCACCAGGTTGGTCACCCAGCCGATTAGCGCGCCAATTAAGCCCATCACGGGTATGTATAGTAAATCCATTGCTTCTTTTCACCTTACCTTCTCAACCTGCAAATTATCACAAACCGCCCTAAGAAGCAAGCAATAAAAAACATCTATTGGCGAATCCTTTTCCCAATAGATGTCTGTTTTTTTACTGTTCCTTCTGGTCTATTCCTTATTGCCGCCGCACTTGGAGCAACCCGGACAATTGGTGACTCGTTCTTTAAAGACCAGCCGGATGGTTTTGATGGCATCACTGTCCTTCACGCCAGCTTCTACATGCAATAATAGCTCCTGCGGAGCTAAAGTGATTAAAGCGCTGATCAAAAGGTCTTCGAAATTGATTTCATTAGCCAGCATGTCATTCATCAAGCCCTCCAGGGATTCATGGTGCAAGGGCTGATCATGCTCGTTCAACAGGGCAAAGTTCCCTTTCTTTTTAAAAACGATTTGGACCTTTTGCACCCGGGGCTCTTGAATTTCCACAAAGTAGGTCAATAACCTGATGAATTCCGCATACTCTTTTTCCAGCAAAAATTCATCCACGGCCGCGCTGACCACGTTTTCCAATTCCTTTTGGTAATCCTTCAGGCGGAAATTCACAAAGCCTTCCAGAATCAGGTCCCGGTTTAAATCCAGGTATTCCAGGAGCCTTTCCATCACTTTTTCCTTCCGTTCCCGCTGCCGGTAAACATTTAACCCCCGCGGATTGAGGATCTCTTTGGTTTTCTGGAAAATGACCTGCTTCTCCTCTTCGTTGTAATAGTAATAGTTGTCGCGCACAATTTTCTTAATAATCAGGGTTTCCCATTCCTCCACGATCACCTGGGCTAAGCAATTCGCCACGCTATTCTTAATTGACTCCCAGGAGTCATCCTCGCTCAAAACCCCTTTGGACCGGGGAAAACAATCCAGGAAAGTAAATTCCCCAATCTGATCTATGTCAACCTCTACCGGAATGCCTTCCTGTTGTAACAAACGGAGTTCGCTGTGCAAGCGTTCCATTAACGAACTGGGATTCGTGTAGGTTCCAATGGAAATAGGTTCCGGCACCCGTCTCACTCCCTTCGTAAAAATATTATATGAGTCTTAATTTTTAATATACGACAGCAGCGCATCCAACTTCTGTTGATGCCGTCCGTCGGTAATGTCGCGAAACAAATCCTGCTTTTTCTTGAGCCGTTCCGGAACCGTTTTCATCGTAAAATCAAGGGGATACACCCCGTGCTCCAGTTCTTCCCAAGCGATGGGAGTAGACACCGGCGCTCCCACCCGCGCCCTGACCGAATAAGGCGCCGGCAAAGTCCGGCCGCGCCACAATTGCAGGTAATCAAAATACAAAAGCTTGCCTCTTTTCCGGACCGCTCGCTCCAAGGTAACCTTGTCCGGGTATTTGGCCGCCAGGTAACGGGCGACCAACTCATTGACCTTTCTGGTTTCTTCATAGGTGTAAACAGGAGCCAGCGGAACGTAAATTTGCAAACCCGTTGCTCCGGATGTTTTCACCACACTAAAGAGACCAAAGGAATCCAATACTTCTTTCGTCCGGAGCGCGATTTCAATGACCAAAGCAAAATTCGTTTCGTCCATCGGGTCCAAATCCAGCACCAGTTCGGAAGGACACTCCTCCTGCCCTGCTTTGTTAAAGGGCAGATGCAATTCCAGGGCCGCTTGATTGGCCACCCATACCAGAGTGGCCAGGTCGTTGAGCAAAATCCACTGCTTATCCCCTGCCCTATGGCGGGGAATCCAGTCTGGCGCATACCGTGGGATTTCCTTCTGGAAAAAGGATTTGCCGCTGATCCCGTCCGGATAGCGAATCATGGTCAATAAACGGTCTTGGGTATAGGGCAAAAGATACGGCGCCACTTCCACCAGATACCGGATGTATTCCAATTTGGTGATGGGCGGCCGCTGCCAAAGGAGCTTTTCCGGATTGGTGATCTCCAGCTTCTTCCCCTCAACCGTCAGGACAATTGATTCCATGAAAAGTACTCCCGCCGTCCTTTTTTACTAGTATCCCACGGAAACAAAAAAATTGGCGCGCAAATATTTGTCAAAGTATAAGCAGTCAAGAAAAACGTAAAAAAAAATTCAAAAAAAGTATCGGAAGAAGGAATTCCTTCCCTCCGATACTTTTTCCTTTCTGGCCTAACTTTATCCCTTAAGATTTTTGGGTTGATAATGTAGTTTATGCCTGGCCTTTTGTTTAACCGGCTTTGCAGCCAATCCGTAATTTATCGGCAATCATCGCAATAAACTCGGAGTTGGTCGGTTTGCCCCGTTCCACATTAATGGTGTAACCAAAGAACTTGTTCATCATCTCTACGTTTCCACGGTCCCAGGCCAGTTCAATGGCGTGGCGGATCGCTCTTTCCACCCGGCTTGGTGTCGTATGGTATTTCTCCGCAATATTGGGGTACAACTCCTTGGTGACCGCTCCTAAGTAGTTTATTTCGTTGATTACCAATAAGATCGCATCGCGCAGGTACTGATAACCTTTGATATGGGCGGGAACCCCCATCTGATGGATAATGTTCGTAACCTCCAAATCAAGGTTTTTGGAACGGGCCAAAGGCTGTTGATAACCAATAATGGGCTGGGATGAATTGAGTTTGGCTACAGGTGTATTCGTGTCCATCAACTGCCGGATTCGATTCCCTAAAGTATCCAGGTCAAAAGGCTTTAAGATAAAATAATCAGCGCCTAATTCAATTGCTTTCTGAATCATGTTTTCCTGTCCAAAGGCCGTAAGCAGGATGATTTTCGGTCTTTCGGAGTAATCGCCTTCATTCATCCGTTCGATGACCCCCAGTCCGTCTAAATGCGGCATAATAATGTCCAGGATTAAAACATCGGGGGATTCACTGGAGATCAATTCCAACGCCTCTAAACCGTTGCTTGCCGTGCCGACAACAGTAATATCGTTTTGTCTTGCAAAATAGTCCTGTAAAATATCTACAAAGTCCTTGTTATCATCGGCAATTAGTACCCTGATTTCCTTTAACATACTGTACCTCCCTTATATTTTCTTTCTTAATTACCAATAATTACATTTCGACAATTGACTTTTATTTCCTGCTAAAAAAATATATTTAAACTAAAGTTTTTTCCTACATTATACGCAATATTTAACGCAAATCTGAGTTTAATATTAACTATTTCCGGTAATTGCCCGATATTTTTAGGTTCTTCGAGTAATTCGAGGATTTTCACGCCATATGTAAACAAATCTCGAGGCGCAAACCCCAAGATTTGTTTCGACGAATCCAAAAGTCCGGCTTCAAACAACATGTTTTCAATAAACACACCATAGCCCCGGGGCGGGTCGTTTACAAACACGTGGGTTACCGCACCGACAATCCTCCCGTCTTGAATAATCGGACTCCCACTCATACCCTGCACAATCCCGCCGGTTATTTGCAGCAATTCAGGGTCGGTGATGCGGATGATCATGTTTTTCCCGTCCCGTTTTCCAAACAGGATCTTTTCGATCTGGATCTCGTACTTTCTAATTTGTTGCCCCTTTACCACGGTCAGGATTTCCGCTTTTCCGGTGCGGAGCTGATTGGAAAAGCCAATGGGAAGCGGGTAAGAATAGTGTTCATTGGTTAAATCCTGATGCATCGTTCCGTAAATACCGCATGTTTCGTTTTTTTCGATACTCCCAAACTCTGTGTCTTCCAGGAAGATTCCTATTTTTTCGCCCGGACTGCCGGACTCACCCTTTTGGATACTTTCCACGGAAACCGCTAGGATTTTTCCTTGCCGGATATTGAGCTTCTGATTGGTTTCACTGTCCGTGATTACATGCCCCAAAGCCCCGAATTTTTTGGTGCGAGGGTCAAAAAAAGTTAGGGTTCCCACCCCGCCCGCGTTATCTCTGACAAACAAGCCAATTCGATAGGTCTTGGTATCTTCGCAAAACTGCGGATAGACCACCCGTTGTAGGATTTTCCCTTCCCGGCTGATTTTTAAGGTAATCCCTTTCTCCGGGTGCCTGGTCTCCGCAATGATCCGGCCAACCTGGTCATCGGACAAGACCTTGATCCCGTTTACTTCAAGAATTACGTCCCCGATGCGCACATCCGCCTGCCGGGCAGGAAAACAAGCCTCGTTTTGCCGGTTCAAAACCGGCGAATAACCAATCACCATGACCCCTTCCGTTCGCAACAGAACGCCGATGGAATGGCCGCCCGGGATTAATTGAATATCCGGCAGCACATCCACATTGATTTTTTTCAGGGGGATAACGCCAAAAAGCTTTAATTCCAGGCTGACCTTGCCGGGTTCCACACCCACCGGCGCATTTACTCCTAATAAATACCTGGCTTCCTGATTGTTCTGCCCCTCTAAGGCCAACAGCCTTTCCCCGTCCCGTATATAAACATCGATGGCTTTCTGGAGCACAGGGGGCAACTTAAGCGGTATTTCCAAAGGCTGTCCAACGGTAAAACGTTGTTTTTCCTGGAGATAGTAAAAACTTTGCAACTGAGGAGTCATTAATAACAACAGAAGCGAGCATACTAAAAACACTGCGGTGATTTGTCTTTTCTTAAACGCCCTCAATTTATTGCCTCCTATCCTCCGGTCCATCCCTCCTCAAGATAATTTTTTATCTGGCAATTTCTTCTTTTGGAAAGTTTTCGACTTGTTGTTTTGCTTTGAGTTGCTGTTCCTTTCATTAAATTAACCCTAAAGTGCTGTTTTTATGTTGTCACTTCGAAGATAAATAGTGCCTTGAACGACAAGAAAACCCTTTTTGCCGGCGGACAAAAACAAAAAGAGCATCAGTTTTCGTGATGCTCTTTTTTAATCCTGGCAATCTTTTCTTTAAATGCCGACAATTGATTAATTTCTTTTTAAAATTTTTTCCGCGTACTTTTTTAAATCCCCGGATGGATTTTCCCCGCCGAACATTCTAGCCAGTTCATCGATTCTTTCCTTCTCCCGAAGCTCGAAAACCTTGGTTAAGGTCCGGCCGGCCGGGGTTACCTCTTTTTGGATCACCAGATGATGGTCGGCTAATGCCGCAATTAAAGGCGAATGGGTCACGCAAATCACTTGTTGGCTTGCGCTGATTTCCGCCAGCTTTTCCGCCACCTTTTGCGCCGCTTGCCCGCCGATCCCGGCGTCAATCTCGTCAAACACCATCGTGCCTACGCCGTCGATTTTGGCCAAAATTGTTTTCAACGCCAGCATGATGCGGGACAGTTCGCCACCGGAAGCAATTTTCGCCACCGGCAACAAAGGCTCGCCGGGATTGGGACAAATTAAAAAGGCCACCTGTTCCAACCCGTAAGCAGCCGGGGGTGTGGGAATCGTGCTCACCGCAAACCGCACGTGGGGCATGGCTAACTCAATTAATTGGGCGGTCACCTGCTCTTCCAGCTTCCTTCCTAATTCTTTTCTCTTGCTTGATAAAGACTCGGCTTGCGCCTGGTACTCCGCCTGCTTTTTCTCGCAATTCAAAGCCAACTGCCCGCCCCGTTCGGAACTGGAATGCAGTTGTTCCAATTCGGCAGATATTTTTTCGGCATAGGCCAAAACTTCTTCTAAATCAGCGCCGTATTTTTTACATAAATCCTGCAGGAAATGCAGGCGTTTTTCGCTTTCCTCCAGCCGCTCCGGCGAATAATCCATTTCCTCCAGGTAGTTCTTAATTTGGGAAGCACCGTCTTCCAGCATATACAAAACGGGCTCCAACTGGCTAAGCAACTGCTTAAAGGAGCCATCCAGGTGCTCAATCTCCCGCAAATTGCTTATCGCTTTGCCGGCCAAATCATAGGCTGAGTTGCCCCGGTCCCCACTAAACAGAGCTTCGTAGGCTTTTGCAAGACTAGCGCTGATTTTTTCGGCATTGGCCAGGATATTCACTTCCCGGGCCAGCTCTTCCATTTCTCCTTTTTGGATACGGGCCCCTTTAATCTCGTTAAGCTGGTATTGCAGGAAATCAATCTTTTGCAAGCGCTCTTTTTCGGAAAGCTTTAAAGCTTCCCATTCCTTCTGTAAAGCCACATACTCCTGATAGAGCTCCTTTACTTTTGAAAGAAACTGCAGATGTTCCGGACCACCAAAGGAATCCAACAACTGCCGGTGTTTATCCTCCTGCAAAAGGCTTTGATGGGCATGCTGCCCATGAATATCCACCAAGGCCAACCCAATCTGCCGGTACTGGGCCAAAGTAAGAATCCGGCCGTTAATGCGACAGATATTCCGGCCGTTTAAACTAATCTCCCGGCTTAAGATTAAAGTGCGGTCTTCATTCCTTAAATCCCATTCATCAATTTGCTTCCAAAACGGATCGCCGGCAGGCAGGGAAAATACACCCTCCACCAGGGCTTTTTCCGTGCCGGTGCGGATGTATTCCGCTTGGGCCCGTCCACCCAACAGCAGCGACAAGGCATCAATGATGATGGACTTTCCGGTGCCGGTTTCTCCGGTAAGCACGTTAAAATTACTTGAAAAATGGATCTGCAAATCTTCGATTAAGGCAAAGTTTTTGATCGAGAGATATTCCAGCATCTCCAGCACCTACTCCATTAAACTTTTCAGCATCCCTAAGATCACTTTCAGTTTGGACCGTGGTTTGATAGCGCAAAAAATCGTATCATCACCGGCTAAAGTGCCAATCACGCCCGGCCACTTAAAGCCGTCAATCAAAGAAGCGATGCCATGGGCATTGCCGGGATGTGTCTTAATAATCAGCAAGTTTTCACTATAATTAATCTCCGTCACCAGTTCCCGCATCATCATCCGAATGCGTTCCTCATTGTGCACCCGCTCCGGTTCCACCGGCAAACCATACACATAAGTATGGTCTTTTTTGGCGATTTTGGTGAGTTGCATTTCTTTAATATCCCGTGAGATCGTGGCCTGTGTAACATGAAAACCCTCTTTTTTCAAGGCCTCCGCCAATTCCTCCTGGGTGGATATATTTTGGTTTTTGACGATTTCTTTGATTTTTCTTTGTCTCGCCGCTTTCAAGGAATAATCCCACCTTAATCAATAATAATCAGGATGTTCCGTTGGTTTTAGATTGATTCCAATATACACATTCCCCAAGGGTAGTGTCAAGAATATTTCAAGGCTGCTGCCATCTTACTCATAAAAGACATAATTCTCATTCTTGATTTTTTGCCGCAGAACGGAAAAGAACCTTTTCTCCTTTATGCGAATCATTTTTACATTGTGTTCCGCTTTGGCAATGATGATTTCATCTTCCTTCTCCAAAGGGAAGCCATTCTGCCCGTCAATGGTCAGCATGGACTCCGCCTGGTTGACAATCCGCACTTGCACCGTTTTATACGAGGGCAACACGATAGGCCTTGCCCCCAAAGTATGGGGACAAATGGGCGTAAGGATGGTTACTTCCAGTTCCGGATAGACAATCGGCCCTCCCGCCGATAAAGAATAGGCTGTGGAGCCGGTGGGGGAGGAAATAATCACCCCGTCCGCTTTATAGGTCGTAACATACTCTTCGCCGACAATAATCTCCAAAGTAATCAAACGGGCTAAGGGCCCTTTGTTGATGACAAAATCGTTGAGCGCGGAAAACTGCTTGATTGTTTCCCCCTGGCGTTTTACCTCCGCCTGTATCATCATCCTGTTTTCAATCCAATAGCTGCCGGCCATCAGCTTTTCCAGGGCGTTGTCGATTTCGCTCACTTCAACCTCGGTTAAAAAGCCGAGGGTACCCATATTGATCCCGAGCAGAGGAATGTTTTGCGACGCAAAATAACGGGCCGCCCGCAAAATAGTCCCGTCTCCGCCGAGCGTTAGTACACAATGCACCTTATGTCCCTCTTCAGGAGTTAGATAAGGTCCCCCGATATTTAAAGCATCAGCGTCTTTTTGCGGCGCATAAACCTTAATCCCTTTTTCCTTAAACTTTTCCACCAGTTGTTTCCCCATCAAAACCGGTTGTTTTTTCCGATAATTAAGGATTATTCCTACGGCCTCAATCATCTCTCGTCTGCCTCCTCCTGCGTTAATTCCGGCTCCGCAAAAGCGCGGTGGGCTAACGCGACAACTTCCTGGACGGCTTTCTGCAGTTCAACGCCCAAAGCGGCCGCCTGCGCACTTTCCGGCAGATGCTTCTGCTCGTCAGGATGCCTGTTGAGCTCAGTTCCGCCCGCCCGCTCTTTCTTTTGCAAAAGAATTAAAAATTCGATGTTTCCTTCCGGTCCGCGAATCGGGGAAAAGGTCAAACCCTTAACCTCCAAAGCTTGCCGTTGACAAAAGGCCACGATATCCATAATGACCTGCTGATGCACCAACGGGTCTTTGACCACCCCTTTTTTGCCCACCAGTTCCCTTCCGGCTTCGAACTGTGGTTTGATGAGGGCAATGATAACCCCTTCTTCCTTTAGAAAATCAATTAACGGAGGGAGGATTTTTTTCAGAGAAATAAAGGAAGCATCGATCGTGATAATATCGACAAACTCTTTAATTTGTTCCCTGGTCAAATAACGGGCATTGGTCCGTTCCAGAACAACGACCCGCTCGTCCTGGCGCAAAGACCAGGCCAGTTGACCGTAGCCTACGTCCACTGCGTAGACCTTGCGAGCACCATTTTGCAGCGCGCAATCGGTAAAACCGCCGGTGGAGGCTCCGATATCGAGCACAATTTTCCCGGAAAAGTTTAAATGAAATACCTCAATGGCTTTGGCCAGTTTCAGCCCGCCCCTGCTCACATAGGGCAACAACTCCCCCCGGATGTGAATCCGGTCTTCATCGCTTACCGGCGTACCTGCCTTTTCCACTTTCACACCATTCACATATACTTGCCCGGCCATGATTAGAGCACGCCCTTTTTCACGGCTGGGCACCATCCCTTTCTTCACCAAAAGCTGATCGAGACGAATTTTTTCCATGCTCTGTTCTTCCCATCCTTAACCGCAACCCTCGGCTCAACTGCATTGGGCAACGATATAAAAACCGCACTCACGCATTTTTAGATGCTTCTTACCTGCCGGAGATTTGCTTGCCGAAAATCTTGAGGCGCGGGATTATTTTGGCTTTGGATTTTAAAGCAAAGTGCTGCATAATCTGCTCGGTCATGGCTTGCGGAGTTAAGCCAACCAACTCCAACAAGATTTCCGGCTTGCCGTGGGTGATATATTCATCCGGCAAGGTAAACAGCAGGACATTTTTATGATTAAGCCCGTTCCGGCTCAGCAGTTCCAATACCCCACTGCCAAAACCGCCGGCGGCCACGTTTTCCTCCATCGTCACCAGGTAGGGATACTTTACCGCAAGCTTTAAAAGCAATTCTTCATCCAACGGTTTCACGAACCGCGCATTAACGACCGCGCTTTTTACCCCATGTTCCAGTAAAAGGTCGTGGGTTTTTAAAGCCGGATGAACCATGGAGCCTACCGCAAGCAAAAGAACGTTCGCCCCTTTTTCCTCCAGGAGGATTTCGGCTTTTCCCCAGGGGAGTAGCCGGTATTCTTCCGATAAGGGCACCCCCAGCCCTTTCCCGCGGGGATAACGAATGGCGGTGGGGCCATGTTCCTCCTTTAAAGCCGTGTAAAGCATGTGCCGCAATTCGTCTTCGTCTTTGGGGGCCAGAACGCTGATGCCCGGCAGATGCCGCAAGTAGGAAAGGTCAAAGCTGCCGTGATGGGTCGCACCGTCCGCTCCCACCAGACCCGCCCGGTCGATCGCAAAGACTACCGGCAGTTTTTGCTGGCAAACATCATGGGAAATCTGGTCATAAGCCCGCTGCAGAAAGCTGGAATAAATAGCCACCACCGGGCGCAAGCCTTGCGCCGCCATGGCCGCCGCCATGGTCACGGCACTCTGTTCGGCAATGCCGATATCAAAAAACCGCTCCGGAAAGGCCTTGGCAAATTTCTTTAAACCGGTCCCTTCCGGCATGGCTGCTGTAATCGCCATAATCCGCATATCACTTGCGCCCAGGTCCACGATGGTATCGCCAAAAACCCCGGTGTAGTCGGGAAGCTCGGGATTATTGTTAATGAGCTCTCCGGTCTTTAGGTTGAAAGGTCCCACCCCGTGAAAAACCGCGGGATTTTTCTCGGCCGGCGCATAGCCCCGTCCTTTTTGCGTAAGAACGTGTAACAAGACCGGTCCTTTTAAGCTTTTGGCCCTCTTTAACATCACCAGGAGGTTTGCCAAATTATGGCCGTCAATGGGCCCCAGATAAGTCAGACCCAGTTCTTCAAAGATCATCCCCGGCACCAGGAGGTATTTTAAACTGTCCTTCAGCCTTTCCGCCGCTTTGGCTACCGAATGCCCGATCGCCGGAACCTTCTGCAACAAAAGCTCAATATCCTTCTTACGGCGCGTATAAAAGGGGTCGGATCTTAAACGGCTAAGGTAAGATGACATTGCGCCCACGTTTTCCGCGATGGACATTTCGTTATCGTTTAAGATCACCAGCAGATTGGTTTTAAACTGCCCGGCCTGATTCAAAGCCTCGTAGGCTTCGCCACCGGTCATGGAGCCGTCCCCGATGACCGCGATGACATGATGATCCTCACCCATCCTGTCCCGGGCCAGCGCAAAACCCAGCGCCGCCGCAATAGACGTGCTGCTGTGGCCGGTATTAAAAGCATCGTGGATGCTTTCTTCCCGCTTGGGAAAACCGGAGAGCCCGCCATACTGGCGCAAACTGGAGAATTGTTCCCTGCGGCCGGTCAAAATCTTGTGGACATAGGATTGGTGGCCAACGTCCCAAACCAACCGGTCTTTACTAGTATCAAAAACACGGTGCAAAGCCAGGGTCAACTCCACCACGCCTAAATTGGGCGCTAAGTGTCCCCCGGTCTCCGCTACCGTTTGCAAGATAAAGGTCCTGATTTCTTCAGCCAGCTTCTGCAACTCCGTAAGTTTAAACTTTTGCAAATCCTGCGGTGCATTAATCTGCTTTAAGATTTCCAAACTATCACACCTTACCTTAAGAAACTCGTTTTTCCAACGAACGTACCAGCAATTCGAGAGGCATGGTTTGTCCGGGCAAATTAGTCAAAGCCCACACCGCGGCTTCGATGGTTTTCTTCGCCAGGCTCCTTGATTCCTCAAGGCCATAAAGCGCCGGATAAGTAATTTTTTGATTCTTGACATCACTGCCCACCGGTTTGCCTAAACACTTTTCATCCCCGGTGATGTCTAATAAATCATCGGTGATTTGAAAAGCCAGCCCAAATTGCTCTGCGTATTCCATTAAAGCGGCTACTTCCGCGTCATTGGCCCCCGCCAGGATCGCACCGGCGCGAATGGCGGCGCGGAACAGGGCTCCCGTTTTGTGGGTATGGATGTAACTTAAGAGCTCTTCCCGATTAAAAAGACCACTTTTTCCCTCTGACTCCAAATCAACGACCTGCCCGCCAATCATCCCTTGCGTGCCCAGGGCGACCGCAATTTCTTCCAGCACCTGCAAGGCCCTGGTCTGGTCCGGGCACTTGCGGGCAAAGCGCAGTAAAACTTCAAAGGCGTAGGTAAGCAGAGCATCGCCGGCCAAGATGGCCAGCCCTTCCCCAAAAACCATATGATTAGTTAATTTACCCCGGCGATAGTCGTCGTTATCCATCGCGGGAAGGTCATCATGGATTAATGAGTAGGTGTGGGCCATTTCCAGGGCACAGGCCACGGGAAGCAGAGTGTTACCTTCCTCCCCCCGGCCCACGGCCTCGGCCGCCGCCAGGCAGAGAATCGGCCTTAACCTTTTCCCGCCGGCAAAGATGCTGTAACGCATGGCTTCATGAATAACCGGCGGATAAAGATCCGACGGCAACAAGCGCTCCAACTCTTGATTGACCAGTGCTGCTTTTTCTTGTAGATATTGTTTTAAGTCCATTGGTTATTTCACTCCGTTTTCAGGTTTAAAATCGGCTAATTCCGCCAGTTCCCCTTCTTGCAGGACCTGCACCTTTTCGGCCGCCCGGTCCAGTAAACTTTGGCATTTCCTAATCAGGGCAATCCCTTCTTCAAAATAGGACAAGCCTTGCTCAAGGGTGATTTCCCCTTTTTCCAGGCGGGCAATAATCTCTTCCAGCTTTTTGATACTGGCTTCATAACTATCTTTATGCTCTTTATCTACCTGGGGCATCTTCACAATCCTCCTTTGTCAACACACTGCAATTCAAGCTTCCGGAACATAGCTGCACATAGATGCGGTCATTGACGGCCACTTTTCTGCTGTCGGTCAGGATATGCCCGTCGGGCCCCTTACAAATACTGTAGCCCCGTGCCAAAGTAGACAAGGGACTGAGCGAATTCAACTTGGCCGCCGCCACGGACAAATTGTAATTGGCTTGCTTAAGAAGAATGTGCATGCTATTGGACAGTTTTTCTTCCTTCTGACCCAGTTCTTCCCGGAATTGATCCAGCCAGCGCTCCGGATTTCTGATCATCCGGGTTTCGGTAAGATAAGACAGGCGCATTTTCTCCCGGTTAATCCGCTGATCGAGCAGGTGAAAAAGGTGTTCCTTCTGTTTATGCAGCATCTGAATTAGCTCGGCTTTCACCGGCACAACCAATTCCCCGGCCATGGAAGGTGTCGCCGCCCGGACATCGGCCACTAAATCGGTAATCGTAAAATCAATCTCATGCCCAATCGCCGAAACAACCGGCTTGGTGGACTGAAAAATCGCATCCGCCACGATTTCCGCGTTAAAGACTGATAAATCTTCCGCTGATCCGCCGCCCCTGGCCACAATAATCACATCTAAATCGGAACGGGTGCACAGGATCCGGATTCCTTCGGCGACACTTTCCGCCGCTTTTTCGCCTTGCACCAGGCTTGGATAAAGAATGATGGGCATCCCCGGGTATCTCCTTTGAATCACCCGGCTGATATCCCGGATGGCGGCCCCGGTGGGCGAACTGACCACCCCTACCCCCTGGGGCAGGATGGGCAATGACCTTTTGCGCTCGGGCGCAAAGTAGCTTTTTTTCTGGAGCTTTTCTTTTAATTCGGCCAGGGCGATACTTTGCAACCCCAGACCCGCCGGCACCAGTTCTTCCGCATAAAATTGCAAAGCGGTTTCTTTCGCGTAAAGGGAAACATAACCCCGCACGAGACAATCCAGCCCGTCCCGGGGCGTAAACTTTAAACCGGCGGCCCGGCTTCTGAACATCACCGCCCGGATCGTGCTGCTTTCGTCTTTTAAGGAAAAATAGAGATGGCCGGAAGTGTGTCTTTTGAAATTGGTGATTTCACCCCGCAGCCAAAAACCGGCCAACTGTTGATCCTGATCAATGAGACCTTTGAGATAAAGGCTTAATTCACTAACGGAGTATATTTTTCTGTCCATAAACGGCCTCCAGCGTGTTTTGCATCAGCATGGCGATGGTCATCGGCCCAACCCCGCCCGGCACCGGCGTAAGCCAGCCGGCTCGTTCGGAAGCGGAGGCAAAATCCACGTCCCCGGTAATTTTGCCCTCAATCCGGTTAATCCCTACATCGATGACCACGGCGCCGGGTTTAATCATCTCACCCTTAACGTAACCGGGCTTGCCGATGGCCACCACCAAAATATCGGCCGAACGGGTAATGCCCGGCAGGTTCTGGGTATAGGAATGGCAAAGGGTCACCGTTGCGTTTTCCTGGAGCAATAAAGCAGCCATCGGTTTTCCCACCAGAATGCTGCGGCCAATGACAACTGCTTTCTTACCCCGCAGATCGGGTACGGTCCTTTTAAGCAACTCCATACAACCATAAGGCGTACAAGGTTTTAAATAGGCGTTGCCGGTCCACAGTTTCCCGATGTTTTCCGGATGAATGCCGTCCACATCTTTTAAGGGCGAGATCGCTTCGATAATCGCTCTTTCCCTGATTTGCAAGGGCAAGGGAAGTTGCACCAAAATCCCGTGAATCTCCGGATCGTAATTTAACTGTTTCACTAACAGTAACAGTTCGTCTTCCGGTGTTTTTTGTGGCAAACGAATTACTTTGGAATTAATGCCACATTCCTCACAGGCTTTTGCCTTATTGTTCACATAAAGTTCGGAGGCAGGATCATTCCCCACCAAAATAACCGCTAAACCGGGGATTGTTCCGCTCTCCCGCAATTTCTGCACTTCCGCCGCCACTTTTTTCCGGATTTCTTGAGCAACGGCTTTGCCATCAATAATTTGACTCAGCATTTTCCAAGATACCTCCATATTAAGTTTACTCTTGCCCAGTTTTCTCTTACAAAAAATCCCCTTGCGCCCGGTCACCAAGGATAGAAAAGGCTTCGGGCGACTAAAGCAACCCCTGCCGCATTATCACTGCTGTACGCCGGATCGGCAAAAAACAGCCTGGCTCCCACCGCCGGATGTTCCAGGCGTTTCCGCAGGCGATGGCGCAGGTACTGGTTGGACATTACGCCACCCACGAACAAGACCTTGGTGAGCCCCGTTTCACTAATTCCCTTGCGCGCCACCTTTTCCACCGTCGCGGCAAGACAATTCTCGACAGCCCGGGCAATTTTCCAGGGAGCGATGCCCTTTTTAATCATGTCTTTGGCCCGGGTTTCCGCTCCGGAAAAACTCATCTGATAGCCCTTTACCGACGAGGGGATCAATACCTCTATTTTCAGTTCGTTTTTTTCACTATCTTTTTTCATTTCGCTATGGCCGGCGCTTTTTCCTGCTCTTTCCGGCAAGGCTTGTGCCGCCAGGTTTTCCAGAAATTGTCCGGCCGGAAAAGGAAAGCCCAAGGCCACCCCCACCCGGTCCACGAGCTGACCGGCGTGGATATCCTGAGAAGCCCCCAGTATTTTAATCTCAAAGCGTAAAGGTTGCACGTGATGCAAACGAACCAACAGGAGCTCGGTGGTCCCTCCGGAAAGATGAAAAGCCAGAAATTCTTTACCCAGAGCTTCCCCGCAATGCCATATCCCGGCGGCCAGATGTCCTTCCTGGTGACTAGTTTTCACTAAAGGCACACCCAGACAGGCACTAATGCTTTCCGCAACGGAAAGTCCCGCCCGGAAGACCGGCAAGTAGGCATCGACCCGTGGTGACGGTGCGGCGCTTACAGCAATGGCTTTAATCTTTTCCTCTCTTTTTTGCGCCGCAAAAAGCTCATGAAAAGCTACCGGAAGGTTCTGTAAATGATAAAAGAGGGCTGTGGATTGCCGCAGCCCTTGGGTTCCAATCGCGACGGGAAGAACCATCCTCTTTTCGTCGATTAAGTTTTTTTCATCGTCGACTAACGCAAGCGAAGTGGTATAACAGCTTGTATCAATACCCAAAAACACTTACAACACGAACCTTTACTTATATTAAAATTATCTATGTAATCATCATCGATGTAACCAGACGATTCCTTTCGGGACGAAATACTAAGTAGCTTAGTATTTAAGCCCGGTTAAAGCTCATGATCTGCTCATGACAAGCTCAGTCGGTGCCCTTAAGGTCTTCCCGCAACTGAGGCAAACCCTGGGAAACCTTTCCTAAGATCCCGTTAATAAAGCGGGGGGACTCGTCTCCTCCATACAGCTTGGCAATCTCAATCGCTTCGTTAATCACAACCGGGGGCGGCGTTTCCGGCAGGTAAAGCATCTCATAAAGGGCAATGCGCAAAATATTTTTTTCCACCGCCGCAATTCTTTCCAGGCGCCACTCAATGGCATAACGGCCGATCGCCTCGTCCAGCAGCTTTTGGTTTTCCTCGACCCCCTTAACCAACTGGCCACTGAATGCTCTCGCTTCATCACTGATCTTTACTTCTTCATATAGCCTTGCCAGAAGCTCCATGGGTTCATTGTTTCCCACATCCCGGGCAAATAATGCTTTCATGGCTAATTCACGCGCTAAACGTCTGCCCAAAAAGGCTCCCCCTTTTTCTTAATTGTCCTATCTCTATAATCCCCAAATCGGTGGAGTTAAGCTATTTTTCTTTCACAATTCTATCGATTACTTCCTTGAGACTCTCGTTATCATCAACCCGCTTGCCGATGGCATAACCCACCGCAAGACAGAAAGTCACAAACAGTGTCTGCCAGAAACCCATGTTAATCACCATCAGGCCAAAAACTAGGCCGATTGACATCCCAATGACTTTACCACGATGCTTGATAATGACCGCAATGATTTGTTCAAGCATTAAGCTCCCTGCCTCCTATTCGACACGGCTGATTTTGGGTAATCGAGCGGCTTCCATGCTGACTTTCGTAACCTGTACCTTAATCTCGTGCAGACTTGTCCCCGATGTTTTCAAAAGATAATCCCTTACTATACGCTGCAATTCACTGGTCGTTTGTGGAATATTGATATCAGGTAGGACGTGCACCTTCAAGAGCAGGGTGATGCCTCTTCCTGTTAATTTAAGGGTCGGTTTCACTTCCCTTACTCCCGAAACGGCGCTGGCGCCTTTTAAAACCAACTGTTCCAAAGCCGACATGGTGATATTAACCTGGCCTAATTCGGTTTCCTGCAGGATGGAAAATTTAACCGGACGTCTACCGAAGCTGCGCCCCAAAAGGACCAGCGAGAGCAGGAAAACGACCAGTGCGCTTAAACCCACTGTCCAGCGCACATTGAGATTGGCCAAAAAACTCTCCAGGCTGCCGATCCCCAACGGCCAGCTAAAAAGTAACATGGTTAGCAATATTATGGATAGGCACAAATAACCTAATGATAAGATGCCAATAATCAGTCGCGCTCCGGTATTCGTCATCGTCATCCTCCTACCTAATCAACACTCGGCTCTATTAGCCTTCTTTGTTCTCCTGGGCTTCTTTGGTTTCTTTCGCCTCTTTGGCCTCTTTGCTCTCCTTCGCATTACTGGGCAAAGCCACGCCCTGCACATGCACGTTGATTTCCACGACCTTTAATCCGGTCATGCTTTCAATTGCCTTTTTCACATTACGCTGGATCTCGTGGGCAACTTCCGGAATTCTCATCCCGAACTCGATAATCACGAAAACGTCCACCGCGGCTTCTTTCTCCCCAACCTGCACCTTGATGCCCCGGGAAGGATTCTTTTTCCCGACAAACTCGGCAATACCGCCCACAATCCCACCGCTCATGCCCGCCACGCCCTTTACTTCGGAAACGGCCAGACCGGCGATAATTGACACCACTTCTTCCGAAATCTTAACGGTACCTTCTTCCGTTTGAATGGTTTGTTCCGGCACTTCATGCTCTACATTATCTACCATTTTCTGTTCCCCTCCTATTATACAATGAATATTATAACAGAATCACTATGATTTAACAAACATTGACAGGTATGAATTTAGAAAAAGATTACTTGGTTTTCGGGATGATAATCACATCCTCCCACCGGCATTCGGCAATTTTCGTCACCAGATCGGCAATCCGGGCGATTTCGTCCTGGCGAAAGCCCTCGGAAGGAACAATTACCATGACAGAGGGTTCCTGAATGACGGCAATCGCTTCCGAAAACCCTTTGGCCATGAGCGCATTTTCGATGCGTGATTCCCGCCCCATTTTTTCGGTAAAGGCAATCAATTTTTGCTGGGCGTCGGTACGTACTTGCGCACTGGAATCAGGATGATGAATGATTTCGTTTAGTATTTCGATTTGTTCGCTCAAGGTTCTTTCCCGCTCAATCCGGTATTCGTGAAAGAAATCTCCCCCCTGTTCCCCTAAAGCTTTCTCTTCCTCTGGCCCGTTTCCCTCCTTCCTTATCGCAATCGTTGTTTCGGCCTGGCCGGCCTCTTTTGAACCGGCTTCCGCAGCGTGCCCGGCGCCGCCCTGGGCACCGTTTTTTTCAAGAGCGCTTTCTTCGTTCACGATGCCGCTTGTTGCATCTTTGCGCATCTGGTTTTCCTGCCACAGGGAAGTAATCGAAAACCAGACAAAAGATACGCCAAACAACACTAAACCAAAGGTTAAAAGACTTTTAAAACGGATGAAAATGGTGGTGATGTTCTTGATGGGCATGTTCTTTACCTACCTTTCATGGGAAGTATCATGACACGATGTGCCGGTAAATCAAAAAGCGATTGCACCGCTTCACTCAACTGGTGTTTGATCGCGGAATCTGCCGCTCCTTCCGCAATTACCAGCACTCCTTTGATTTGCGCGCTTTTTTCGCGCAGCACCAGCGGATCCCCTCGCCCCTGGGCAAAAACATATTCAACCTCCTCCTGGGATTCACTGGTAATTCTTTGCGCTCCACCGGGGTCACTTTCTTCCACCACCGATTGCCGGTTTTGGATATTGCGGGCAAAATCCTGTTCCGGTCCCGCTTCTAAAGTCACCGCCACACTTACCTTGCCGAAGTGCGCCCCCTGGTTTAATATTTTTTCGGCTTGCCGGGCGTACTGCTCTTCCAGTTGCAGCAAAGAATCGTCGGCAAGCTGCTCCCTTTCCCCAGGATGCTGCCGCGCCTGCCCGCCGGGCGGGTTTCCCTTCGGCTCCAGTAAAAAGCCCGGCACAACCATGAGCAGAATTCCCAGCACAATAAAGGCTGCGATTCCCCAGACTCCATATTTCCCCTTTACATTAAACAAGGCCTTCCAATTCTCGTTCATCCTTGCCGTCCTCCATAGTTTTGATCATTTTCGATTTTCTGAACATTTTCGTGTTGTAACCAACAGCTATCTAAATTGTACGTTCACCTGACTTGCTTTCAGCCCAAAATACCGGCAGACCGTAGCGACCAGTTCCTGTTCCATGGCCCGTTCCGCTTCCGCTGTCGCCTCCTGCCGGGTCGCACCTGGCAGCGCCGCCCCCTCCTGCCGGGTCGCACCTGGCAGCGCCGCCCCCTCCTGCCGGGTCGCACCTGGCAGCGCCGCCCCCTTCTGCCAGGTTGCACCGCTTGAGCTGGCTCTACGCTCTTGCCCTGTCGTACCGCTTGGCATCATTGACCCTTCTGGCCCGGGCTCCGGTTGAGGCCGCGCTTTTAGCGCAGCGATCCCCCTTTCCGCCGGCAGTTTTTCCTTCTCGATTGTCACAATAACCTCGGCAATCGATTCACGCTTCACCTTGCTGCCACTTTGCTTTAAGCGCACCTCTACCTCTACTTCCGGCACGGCATTAACCAATTTAATTAAAGAGGCAATTTGTTGCTCCGTACGCTGTTGGAAGTTTTCTTCAAAAAGCATTAAACCCGTTTCTTGGCCTTTCAACTCCTTAGGCCGAGAAAAGGCAAAAGCCGCAATGCTTTCGTTACGCGCTGTGTTCACTAGTTGCATCAAAGGATTGAGCAGCGTAATCAGCACAAAAAGCCCCATCGCCACCTTGAGAAAACGCCGCAGATTATAGGAAGGAAGCAGCATTTGCAATAAAGTGGTTAAAAGCAGAATGACTACTATATCGCGGACAATTTCCGTTAAGACGCGCATTCTTCAGTCACCTCTTTCATCCTGGCTCATTTTATTTAGCAGGCTTTTTCCCCCATTACCGGCAAGCCTCCAACAGTGTCTCTCCGCCTACCGCAACATGACCGTAAAATTAGCCGCTCCTACAATAATCGCAATGGTCATAAAAAACATCATCGCCACGGCGGCCACCACGGCAAAAGTGAGAAACAAGCAGCCGGCAAAATCCTCCAGCGTATTGGCCAACAGGGAATCGCCCAAGGGCTGCATTAAAGCGGAGGCTAAACGGTAGAGCACGGCAAGAGCCAGGATTTTAAGTACAGGAAACAGAACAATTGCCCCCAGCACCAAGACCCCGGCTAAACCAAGGGCATTTTTAAGAATCAAGGAACCCCCGATCACGGCATCCAGCGCGTCGGCAAACATCCCGCCCGCAACCGGCACAAAGGCGCCGGTCATATATTTGGCCGTGCGCAAGGTAACCCCGTCCAACACGCTGCCCGCAACCCCTTCCACGGTGATTACCCCGATAAAGAGGGTTAACACCAAACCAAGGCCCACTTTCGTAAATTGTTTAAAAAGGCTGACCAGTTGCGAGATTTTAAAGGTCTCCGAAAGATGATTGACGATGGCCAGCACGGCGGCAAGCCCGATCAAAGGGAAAACGACACTCTGGCAGAAGGTGGACATAAAGCTGAGAAAGACCAGGAGAAAAGGTTGCAGCAGCGATACGGTGGTTAAGCCTCCTAAAGTAGTCAGTAATACCAACAAGATTGGTAAGAGGACTTGCATGAAACCGACCATTTTTTCGATCGCGGCTAACCCTGTGCCCATGGCCAGCTTAAAAGAACCTGCCGCGAGGGTAATCACCACCAAAAAGCAGACAAAGTGCGCCAGTTTGGCCACGGTGCCCTGTTCAAAAGCCGACTGTAAAGACTGCAAAAGCGCGCAAATTACCGCAATTAACAGCAGCTTGCCCAGGACAGAAAGGTTGACAATGAGCTCCCGCCAAAAAAAGGTCATGATGCTGGAAAGAAGCTCCTCAGGCGCGATCTGCAACTCGCCTGCCGCAATTTTTTCGACCAATTGCCGAAGCGACCCTGCAGGGAGCAGATCCCCTATCTCCCGATCCACTTCGTGCAAAAAACGCTCCAGCTCTTCCCAGTCAATATTTTTCTGCTGTTCGGCCAGGATTTCTTCCGGGGTCAAAAGGGAAGGCAGCGCTTCCCCCAGCTTCCCCGCTTCCCCCGCTTCCACAGCTTCCGCTGCTTCCGCTGCTTCCCCCACTTCCGCAGCTTCCGCTGCTTCCGCTGCTTCCCCCACTTCCGCAGCTTCCGCTGCTTTTCCGATGGGCGCTGCCGATAGGAGGCTTACGACAAATAATTGCCAAAAGCATAGGAGGACGATAACCAGTTTTTTTTCCCTGTTCATTTTTTTACACCTCAAGAGGGAATTAGCCGCAGAATCGATTCCAAAATCGCCGTGATAATCGGCAGGGCAAGTGCCAATACTAAAATTTTGGCCGCCAGTTCTATTTTGGTGGCAATGGAACCTTCTCCCGCATCCTTGCACACCTGGGCGCCAAATTCGGCAATATAGGCGATACCCATGATTTTTAAGACGGTGGTCAGATAAAACATATTGATCTGCGCCCGGGCCGCCAATTCATTCATCACCTCAAGGACGGTACCCATTTTGCTTAGGGCAAAAATAAACAGGATTAGGCCGGTGGCCAGACTGATAAAGACCGCCATCTCCTTATTGCTCTCTTTCACATAAACGGCCAGAATCGTGCCGGTAAGGCCGATTCCCACCACCTGAAAAACCTCCATTTTCTCGTGTTTCACCTGCCTTAAGCCTTAAAGATATCCGGAAAACTTACAAAAAGAAAACCCCTTTCACCGTTTCCAATAATTCCGCCAGGAGTTGCACCACCATCAATAATGCAATGGACACCCCGGCTAAGGTAGCGATGAACGCATATTCTTCTTTTTCCGCCTGCTTCAAAATCGTATGAAAAATGGCCGTTAAAATCCCGATTCCCGCAATTTGAAAAATCAATTCAATATTCATCAATTCCAGTCCCTTCTACTTACTCTGTGTTTAGCTCCGCGCTTCATTTCCCGGTTACTGTTGGTTTATTTTAGATTAAAAGTAGTACCAGCACGGCTCCCAAACAAAAACTTAGATATTGACACAGCTTTTGCTTCTTTCCTTGCTCTTCCTCCGCTTTCTTTTGTACGATAAACAGTTGTTTTTTGGTCAAGGCGATATTTTTTAATTGCTCTTCCTTATCCGATCCTCCCAAACTATATCCGAAAAGCTGCAGGATTTCGCTTTCCTCTTTGGACAGAGGGACTTCGGCGGCTAATGCGGCAATTCCCGTCTGCCACGCTTCCCCCGCCGAAACAGTCTTTTGGGCTTGCAAGATATGCGCCGCTTGTAAAAATAAAGCTTGGCAAAGCCGGTTACTTTTCCGCCCTACCCTTTCCAAAGCCAGCGGCAATGGGGTAGCTGTATAATTAATCTCTGCTTCGAGCATGGTTAAGCCGTTTTGCAAAAAACGAAACAGTTCCGTCCTTTTGCGGTAGAGGCTGGAAATCTTCCAGCCCCAATAGCTGCAGCCAAGCAAAATTAAGATCGCTCCCAGCAATTTGCACACCCTAATTCACCCTTTCCATCGTTCTCCCGTCCAGGATTTTTTCAATGGTGCCCACCCCTTGGCGACGACTTAAAATGATGATCCGCTCAAAAAAATGCCACTGCAAAAGGGTTTGCAGGTTGGGCCGTTGCTTCAGCTCATTCACATTATCCCCATGGACGGTTGTAATGACCGTCACTCCGGCTTGCAAGGCTTGATACATGGCCTCCAAATCCTCATGTTTGCCTATTTCATCGGTAATCAACACTTGCGGCGACATGGACCGGATTAACATCATCATACCCTGGGCCTTGGGACAAGCATCCAACACATCTGTTCTCATCCCAATCTGAAATTGCGGTTCCCCCTGGTACATCCCGGCGATTTCGGACCGTTCATCCACAAGACCCACATTGACGCCGGGAAAATCGAAGGCCTCGACCCCATTGCTCAATTGCCTGGCGATGTCCCTGAGCAGGGTGGTTTTGCCGCATTGCGGCGGTGAAACCAGTAAAGTATGATAAAGCTGCCGGTTATTTTTTAAAAGGAAAGGCAATACCTTGTCGGCACACCCGAGAATCTGCCGGCCAATCCGGTAATTAATCCCGGAAATCTCCTTCAAAGTCTTCACCATTCCTTTTGCGATGACCGCTCTTCCTACAATTCCCACCCGGTGCCCACCCGGGATCGTTAGATAGCCGTTCTTAAACTCGTCTTCCCAGGCATAAAGGGAATGCTGACTCAGGATCTGAAGGGTTTGGTCCAAGTCTTCTCTGGAAACAAGTTGTCCCTCCTCCAGCCGCCTGGTAATTTTTCTGTCCTTGCTAACAGTAAGTTCAAGGTCGCCGAGACGAAAAAGCAGTGGTCTTTTGATGCGTAAACGGATTTCCTCGATTTCGCTTAAATAGGGCTGCAATCCATCGACCACCAGTTGTTGGATGGAGGGCGCAAGAACCTGAAACCAGCTTAAAGAAGTAACGGTTAACGGTGCCTGGCCCTCGCCGTTATTCTTTGCGCGGTTATGGCCGGTGCTATCACCGGTATCCTTATGGCACTCCTCGCTCTTTTGTTCGTTGTTATTGCTGTAATTGCTATTGCTACTATTGCTAAAAAACACCTTGGCCACACTTTTTCACCTCTTCGGATAACTTGGACAATACTAATATATTGTCCAAGCGGAAAAGATATGCAAAAAAAATAGAACCTTTTTCAGGTTCTAAAAAGTCTGTCCTCAAAATCTGTCCTCCCTTAACTGTCCAACTCCTTCATAAATGGGCGGATGGCCCGCTCCAGGATGCCGTGCAGGTAAGCGATTAAGACACCGTAGTTGACAATGGGCACACCGGCGGCCTGCGCCTCTCTGATCCTGTAAAGCATCGCCCGCTCATTTAACATACAGCCGGCACAATGAACGATTAAGGCATATTCGTGCAAATTAGCGGGAAAGGATAAACCACTGGAATACTCAATGACTAATTTTTTCCCGGTTTTCTCCCCCAGCCAGCGGGGGATTTTCACCGTCCCGATATCATCATCCTGACGGTGGTGGGTACAAGCTTCGGCAATCAGCACTTTGTCCCCGTCCCGGAGTTTTTCCACCGCCCTGGCCCCCTTTACCAATTCTTTTAAATCCCCTTTATACCGCGCAAAAAGGATGGAAAAAGAGGTTAGGGGTATGTCCGGGGGCGTATCGGTGGCCACTTTTTGAAAAACCTGCGAATCGGTAATCACCAACCGTGGTTTTTCCTTTAGCTTTTGTAAAGTTTCCCGCAACTTGGTTTCCCGGCAGACCACCGCCGTTATATGATGGTCGAGCATCTCGCGCAAGGTCTGCTGCTGAGGAAGAATCAACCGGCCCTTGGGGGCCGAAGCGTCAATGGGAACAACCAGCAGCCCGATTTCCCCTGGTTGAAACAAATCGGCCACAATCGGGCGTTCCTCTTTCCCAGCCGGGGCCAACTGCACCAAAGCCCTTTTCAGTTCGGGCAAGCCTTCTCCCCTTTGGGCGCTGACCGGGATTATTTTGATGCCTAACTCTTTTTGGAGGGCGGCCCCCTTTTCCCGGGCTTCCTCCACCCCGTCGCTTTTATTGAGCACGCCCAACACCGGGATTTTTTTCTCTTTCAGGAGGGCTAAAAGTTCTCGGTCATCTGCCGTGGCGCCTTGCGTGGCGTCAAGAACCAGGAGAGCCACATCCGTTTTATTTAAAACCTCCACGGTTTTGCTTTTCCGCAGTGCCCCCAGTTCGCTCTTGTCGTCCAAGCCGGCCGTATCGATGAAAACAACCGGCCCCAGCGGCAACAGTTCCATCGCCTTGTAAACCGGGTCCGTGGTGGTACCTCTTACCGCGGAAACCAGGGCTATCTCCTGCCCGGTAAGAGCGTTGATTAAACTGGATTTTCCGGCGTTGGTCACGCCAAAAAGCGCTATATGCAAACGGTTGGACCGTGGTGTCTCATTTAGACTGCTCATTTTTATCTTCATCCCATTTCCAATTCTTTTTCCAGCATTGTTTATCTTTTCGTCATTACATATATTCATTACATATATATGGTTAGAAAAAATCCCCGTATCTGTTTGGTCACGGGGATACCCTACTCACCTTCATTATCTCTAAAGTTTATCTTCTCATTTGCACCCTGATTTACGGTTCGGGTTGTTGGTCAGCATTGTCGCTCATTTGCAGATTGCTGTTTTCGTTGACATGGAGAAGCTCATCACAGTTGGGGCAGGTTATTTCGGTAACATTGTCATCTTCCAGCATACAGGAATCAAGATTGACGATTTCATGACATTTCGGACAGGCTACTTCGATATATTTGCCCTGGCAATTTCCCCGGGCATAATCAGCTTCGTCATAATCCTCATCGCCCTCCTCGCCGTACAGATCGTCTTCTACCAACCCTAAGTCTTCGTCAAGGGCTTCCACATAGCTTTCCAGGTCCTCGATGGAACTGGCCATTTCCGCAAGCACTTCAATAATTGAATTGCATAATTTGGCTTCTTTACTGTCTTCATCCAGCTCCAATCCATCGGCCAGACCTTGCAAATAAGCAACTTTTTCTTTTAAGTCACTCAATTAATTTACCTCCTATCTTCGTTTACCCGAGCATCAAGCAGTTCTGTCCAATGCCAAGGATCTTACCAGGTAGTTCGCTTCTCTATTTTCTCCAACTGTCGGCCCTTTCTATACTCCCTTATGCCCTGCTGACATATTCCCCGGTGCGGGTGTCAATGATTAAAACATCGTTTTCGTTTACAAAAAAAGGCACTTGCACGACTAACCCCGTTTCCAACGTGGCCGGTTTGCTGCCACCGGTGGCCGTATCCCCTTTCACGCCAGGTTCGGTAGCCACGACCTTTAGTTCAACTTGTTTCGGCAGATCGATGCCAATGACCTGCCCCTGGTAAAACAAGATACCGGTAGTCATGTTTTCTTTCAGATACTTGGGCGCATCTTCCAACAGGCTTTCCAGGATGGAGACCTGTTCGTAGGTTTCCGTATCCATGAAGACCCAGGTGTCTCCTTCTTTATACAGGTACTGCATCTCTTTCCGGTCAATATGGGCCTTGGGGAATTTCTCGCCGGGACGGAAGGTTTTCTCAATTACCGCGCCGGTTTTCACACTGCGTAATTTGCAACGAACGAAGGCCGCTCCTTTTCCGGGTTTGACATGCTGGAATTCTAGAAGTTGAACCACATCTCCTTCTAATTCAAAAGTAATCCCTGTTCGAAAATCTGTCGTTGAAATCATGTTGTACCTCCTCAAATCAAAGTAAATTAATTATGTAGTTGCAATACTTTGGGGGACTTGGTTAAGATCTCACAGCCACCGGGAGTTATCACCACCATATCTTCGATGCGGATCCCACCCCACCGTGGCAAATAAATGCCTGGTTCCACCGTTACAACCATCCCGGGCTCAAGAACCGTCTCGTCCCGTGGAGACAAACTTGGTTTTTCATGGATTTCCAAGCCTACGCCATGCCCCAGCCCGTGGCCGAATTCCGCCCCATAGCCGGCTTCGGCGATCATCTTCCTGGCAATGGCATCCAACTCGTTCGCCTTCATTCCCGGCTGAATCTGCGCTAGAACCGCTTCTTGCGCCCTAAGGACCAGTTGATATATTTCCCGCGCCTTTCCATCAGGTTCGCCGATATAAAGGGTTCGCGTCAGATCCGAATGATAACCCTGATAGACGGTTCCAAAATCCAGGAGCACCAGATCACCGTCTTGCAGAATCCTGTTGGAGGCTACTCCATGGGGCAAAGCCGAGCGCTCACCGGAAGCGACGATGGTTTCAAAAGCGTTTTTCGTCCCGCCCAAACGGCGCATGAAAAATTCCAACTCCAGGGCAATTTCTTTTTCGCTTAACCCGGGGCGCACATAATCCAAGAGATGCAGAAAAGCTTTATCGGCGATTTCCACCGCTTTTTTGATGAACTGCAGCTCTTGGGAATTTTTTCGCTTGCGAATCTCCGTGGCCGGATTGGCCGAAGGAAGCAAGGTGACCTGTGGCATGGCTTCCTTCAACTGAGCATAGACCGCCAAGGTCACCTTTTCCTGGTCCAGCCCGATGGTTTTTAAACCACATTGCTGAGCCAACTCGCTGATTGTGGTTACGGCGGAAGCACCCTGCAGCTCAATCCGCAAGCCGGTCACTTGCTCCACCGCCTGCTCCTGATAGCGAAAATCGGTAACCAGATAATCCTGCTCCTGTGCCGCCGTAATCAAGAGCCAGCCGTTGGTCCCGGTAAACCCACTTAAATAAAAACAGTGCACCGCATCGGTAATGAGAAAAGCATCCAAACCTTGTGTCTGTAGTGCTGCTTTAAACTGAGCAAGATGCTCCAGATGGTCATTACTCAATTTTATCCGGTTCCTCTTCCCCCAGGAAATATGCAGCTGCTTCCAACGCCAGGCGGTAGCCTGGAACCCCCAATCCGGTGATTTGTCCTTGGACCACATCTGACAACAAGGAATGTTGACGGAAACTTTCCCGTTTATAAATATTGCTGATATGTACCTCCATCGCCGGCTTATTCACTGCTTTGATGGCATCCCGAATGGCGACACTGGTATGGGAATAGGCCGCCGGGTTAATAATTAAATAATCATATTGTTCAGCTTCTTGAATTTTATCGACTATATCCCCTTCATGGTTAGACTGGAATGTGTCAACCTCCATCCCTAGCTCCTTTCCGTACTCCACCAATTGTTTGTTCAATTCATTCATGGTCATGTTCCCATACACCTCGGGCTCCCTTTTGCCCAATAAATTAATATTGGGACCGTGAATCACACAAACTCTTGGCATCTTTGACCACCTTCTCATTAAATTTTCATTAAAATTTTTTCCACTTGCATTTTATCACAAAAAAGCCAGTTTTCCCAGTACTTTTTCATGTTTTTGCCAAACAAGAGGCTGTTTTTGTGAATTTTTATTAATTACCGCTGACGGTAATCCCTTCCACCCCCACGGTAGGTGCTCCTTTCCCGATAAAAAAGGTTAAATCATCGGCCACGGCCACAATCCCTTTGAGAAGGGTACGCAAATTGCCGGCAATGACCACTCCTTTCACCGGTCTGGTCAGCTCACCTCCTTCAATTAATAATCCCGCCGCACCTAAGGAAAAATCCCCGGAAATGGGGTTAACCGTATGTAAACCCATTGCTTGCGTTACATAAAAACCTTTTTGAATCTCCTGTAATAAGGCCTGACGCGTACTTGCGCCTTTGTCCAGATAAAAGTTGGTAATCCCCACCTCCGGTGTCGACTTAAAACTGTGCCTTACGGCGTTTCCGGTGGAATCAACCCCACTTTTTTGCGCGGTATAAAGGTTATGCAAAAAGCCTTGCAAATAGCCCTTTTGCACCAGCACCGTTTCCCCGGTAGACACCCCTTCCCCGTCAAAGGGAGCAGAACCCAGGTGTCCCGGAAGAGCGCCGTGATCATAAAGATTTACCAGGGGACTGGCGATTGGCTTACCTTCCTGTCCCGCTAAAAATGATTTTCCTTTCAATACCGCCTCCCCGGAAAAAGCCGTCTGCAATACGCCTAAAATCCCGGTCATCACATAAGGCTCAAACACCACCGGCAGCTTCCCCGACGGGATAGCCTGCGCCCCCAGCATCCGCACCGCCTTTTCTCCTACTTCCCTTCCCACTTCCTGCGGATCCAGTTCGCGATAACGGAGAGTGTACTTCATGCCCCAGCCGGTTTCCGCGCTGTCCCCATCCCGCCCGATGGCTACCCCGTATAAGCCGCAATAGGAGCCACGGTAACTTTGGGCTACACCATGGCTGTTGTAGAGGCCGACCTGGTACTCCACATCCTGATAGGCCGCCTTTTCCACCCGGCTAACCCGCGTATCATACCGGAGCGCCGCCGTTTCCAACTGTTTGGCCAACTGGATTTTTTCCTCCAAAGAATACCGGCCGATTTTTTGGTCATAAAGCTTTAAGGACTGCGCCAACTTTTCCTGGGCCAGTTCCGCCGTCGCCAGTTGCCAAGCCTCATCTTCCTCCGCCAATTTGGCGTTTTGGAACGCTCGCTCCACGGTTTTTTGCAGGGCCGGCGCCGCTAAATCCGCACTGTAAGCAAAACCCATTTTCTGCCCGACAATCACCCGCAAGCCTAGTCCTCGCTGCTTGGCCAGGTGCAAATTATCCACTTTTTGTTCGGATACTTCGATGGTCATTTCCCGCGAGTCCATCAGAAAAACTTCCGCCTGTCCGCTGCCTTGTTTTTGCGCAAGCTCCAAAACTTTTTCGGCGATCTCGTTCATGAATAGCCCGTCCCTTTCTTCCCATCCTTTTCTTTACCACACGCTTTTTCCCCACTGCACCATATCCTATGTGCTTTATCTCCTGTGCCACTATATCCTGAGCACTATCTCCTGAGCACACTATAGCTTCCCTGTGCCCTATCTTGTGTGCACTATAACCGCCGGATTTGCGGTAAATGCCTTGGCGCTTGCCCTTGTTGCTGCCTTTGTTTTTCGTCCTGCTTCCGGCCTCCGCCTTTTTTCCCGACTGCTGCTTCGTCTTCTTCCTCTTCCGCCTCGGTTCCGCCGACAATCAACTCCCGGATGGCGATAGTCGGTTGCCCGTCGGAAACCGGCACTCCTTGTCCTTCTTTGCCGCATACCCCAATGTTAAAATGCAAATCCTTCCCCACCATCTCCACCTGTTTCAAGGTGGCCGGGCCGTTCCCGGTCAAGGTGGCCCCACGCACCGGGTGGGTGATTTTCCCGTCCTTGATTAAATAAGCTTCCGGCACATCAAAAACAAAGTCCCCGTTTAAGGTATTGACCTGTCCTCCGCCCATGGCGGTCACCAACAGTCCCTCCCGGGTTTCCCGGATAATTTTTTCCGGTTCCATGGTGCCGGGGACAATATAGGTGTTGCTCATGCGGGGAAGCGGGCAATGCTGGTAGGATTCCCGGCGCCCGTTTCCAGTGGATTGGACCTGGTCCAGCCGGGCGCTTTTTAAATCATACAAGAAATTTTCCAGGATGCCGTTTTTGATTAAAACTCTTTTCCGGCATAAGGTCCCCTCATCGTCATAACGGGTGCTGCCAAACTTGTGCCTTAAGGTGCCGTCATCCACCACCGAAATCAAAGGAGAAGCTACCTCCTGCCCTTTCTTTCCGGCATAAACGGAGAGCCCCTTCTGGACAAGGTCGGCCTCCAGCCCGTGCCCACACGCTTCGTGAATCATTGTTCCCCCGGCTTTTCCAGCCAGGACCACCGGCATTTTACCGGAAGGAGCCGGTTTAGCAGTCAGCATTAAGACCGCCCTTTGCGCCGCCTTTTCCGCCACTTGCAAGGGGTCGTTTTCCGCAAACAATTCAAAACCGGTACTGCCCCCAACCGATTGAAAGCCCGTTTGCAATAAGTTTCTTTCCGTCGCTATCGCCTGAACCGAAAGCCGCGTTCGCAGCCGCAAATCCTCCACATAAGTCCCTTCCGAGTTGGCGATCACCACTTTTTGGGTTACATCGCCATAATGGACCGTGACCTGCCGGATTCGTTGGTCAACCTTGCGGGCCGCTTGATTCGCCGCAAGGACAATCTTTGCTTTATCCTCAATTTTGATCTCGGCAGGCGCTTTTTTTTGCTCCAGCCTGAGAGAAGCAGGCGGTGGACAGAACGCTTGCTGCTTCATGTTAATGTTTCCCTGCCCTCGGGCGGCTCCCTTCCCAGCTGTTTCCGCCGCTTCCAGCAAACGGGGAAGCGAGGTTTCGTTCAGATAAGCATAGGAAACATGGGCTCCAGACATAACCCGGATACCGACGCCTTCGTCAATCCCGGAAATGATCCTTTCCAACCGGTTCGACTCACAACTCAAGGCCGTAGTTTCTTTGTGCTCCCAGAATAATTCGGCGAAATCAGCACCAAAACTCAGGGCCTTTTTTAATATCTCTTGAATCTGCTTTCTTTCCATTCTGCTTCCTCATCCTTATTAAAAAACGTCCGTCTCCGGCTTATTCCTAATCTTTCAGTTTTCCACCCGAAATATACCGCAAAAGCCCCAGAATTCCGCCGTTTTTATGGCTCAATCAAGGAAAAATACCAGGCCAGGATTTCTTCCTGAAAAAAGAAAACCGCCAAAAATCCTAACACCAAAAAAGGCCCGAACGGAATAGGATCTTTGCGCGTTTTTAGCTTAAACAGTAGAAGAAAAATGCTCACGATAGCGGCGACTAAAGCACCAAGGAACATGGCGTAAAGGATGGCCGGATATCCCAACCAGGCTCCCATCGCCGCGCATAGTTTGATATCACCCCCACCCATACCTCCCTTACTAAAGAAGGCAATCAGGGCGGGGACACCAAAGCCAATGATGATCCCCATCACCAACTCCATGATCTTCAGCTCTCCCCAGAAAAACTGATAAATGAGCCCACTCACCAAAAGACAGGCGACCAGCACATTAGGGATGAGCAGGTGTTTTAAATCGATCATGGTAATTACTAAAAACACGGAGAAAAGGAAACCCCCGGCGATGTTCCTTGAAGTGATTTCCCAGCCCCCAAGGGCCAGAATGCCCAGCCAGCCCAGGGCATTGCTTAACTCAATCAGAGGATACCGTAACGAAATTTTTTCACCGCAAAAGCGGCATTTCCCCCGTAAAAAGAGATAACTGAACAAGGGAATAAGATCCCGCGCCTGTAGCTTTTGCTGACAGGACGGGCAATGGGACCCGGGAAAGATGATGCTTTCCTTCCGCGGGATCCGGTAGATACAGACATTCAGAAAACTCCCCACCACTAGACCCAACAGGAAAACAAAGAACGCTAAACATTTCACGCTTAATAACATAAGCTAGCTCCTTTATCGACGCTATTGTCGATTTCGATTTCTTAATTATGCTTATTCGCTCATGAAGCGCATGAAGTTTTCCCTATCAAAACAGAATTGCAAAGCCGTGTCCAGGGTGATCTTATCGGAATGCACCAATTCCCGCAAGGACTGGTCCATCGTTTGCATCCCCCAACGGCCGCCCGTTTGCAGGACGGTGGGAATCTGGTGGATGCGGCCTTCTCTGATCAGGTTCCGAATAGCCGGAATGGCAAGCATGACCTCGCAAGCCAAAACACGCTTTGTCCCACTTACGTGCGGCAAGAGCTGTTGGGTGACAATCGCCTGCAAAGTGGTGGAAAGCTGGATTTTGATCATTTCCTGCTGACTGGGTGGGAAGACGTCGATGATCCGCTCAATGGATTGCGCTGTGTTAATTGTATGTAAAGTGGAAAAGACCAAATGGCCGGTTTCCGCAGCGGTAATGGCCGTGGAAATGGTGTCCAGGTCACGCATCTCCCCGATGAGGATGACGTCCGGGTCTTGTCGCAGGCAGGCCCGCAAAGCCCCGGCAAAGGAATAGGTGTCGGCACCCAATTCCCGTTGGTCAATCAGCCCCTTCTTATGATGGTGCAGGTATTCGATGGGATCCTCTATGGTAATGATATGTTTTTCTTTATTGCTATTGATCAAATCGATAACCGCCGCCAAAGTGGTGGATTTCCCGCAGCCGGTCGGTCCGGTGACCAGCACCAGGCCGCTGTTTTTTTCCGACAGTTCCGCCACTGCCTTGGGGATTCCCAAGGATTCAATCGACGGGATCTCGTGGGGAACAGGACGGATGGCCAAACTGGGGCAACCCCGCTGCCGGAAGGTATTGATCCTGAAACGGCCTACCCCGGAAAGAGAATAGGAAAAGTCAACTTCGCCCTTTTCCTGCCAAGTAATGAACTGCTCTTCATCCATCAAAGCACGGACGGCTTCCATGGTATCATGACGGCTTAACGGTTCAATCTTCCCATTATCCGTCCAACGGATTAACTTGCCGGTGATCCGAAAAACAGGCGGTGATCCTACGGAAAGATGAATATCTGATGCGCCCATTTTTGTAGCAGTTTTTAATATTGAAAAAACATCCATTTTTACTACGCTCCTTCCGGACAATTTTTTATTTTAGTAAATATTTCTATTATATCTTTATTCGACATTCTTTTTTATCTTCCTGCACCTGCCACGATTACAAATCTTCCGCGTCCATTCTATCCTCTCTTGCTTTAGTCGGCCTAATTCTCGTTAATCCCTTTTTCTTTTAGGAAGATTATGATTTTATCTATAATTTCCTGAAAATCCTGGTCCGATGTATCCACACAATAATCGGCGCATTGATAGAGCTCTTCCCGTTCTTTCATCAGTTGCACGATGGTGGTATACAAATCCCCTTTTTTTAACAAAGGACGGGTATTGCGCTTTTTCACCCGTTCCATAATGATTTCCGGCCGCGCCGTTAAACAAATCATGACACTGTTATTGGCCAGTAGTTTAATATTTTCTTCGTCTAAAATAACGCCGCCTCCCGTAGCAATGATACAGTTTTCCTTCTCGGCCAGGCGCCGGATAACCAGTTTTTCTTCCGAACGGAAACGCACTTCCCCGTATTTATTAAACAACTGGCTTATCGTCATGCCGGTGACTTTTTCAACTTCATTATCGCTGTCAAAAAATTCACGATTTAAAAGGGCAGCTAATCTTTTCCCCACGGCCGTTTTCCCTGTACCCATAAAACCGATTAAAACGATGTTTTTCCCCAAGCCTGCTCACCACCTTACTCAGAACGCACCCCAGCGCCGTTCCTGTTAATCTCCTCTTATCAGTATATCCCATATATTATATTCATCCTTACTTGCGATAAGTAATATCGGTTTTAACGAGGTTTTCAAAAAGCCGCATAACCTTTGTCCCGACAAATTCTTTTTTGGAAAGAGCCGGCACCAGAACCGTAAAGCAGCCCGCCCGGTTGCCGCCCAAAACATCCGTAAAAACCTGATCACCGATTACCAAGACCTGATGGGCCGGCAAGCCCATTAAGGCCAGCGCCTTAAGGAAGGCCCTTTTTCTGGGTTTTAAAGCAAAGGGAAGGCAATGGATCGAATATTTCCGCACCAACTTTTCCGACCGCTTTTTACGGGCGTTTGTTAACAGGCAAACCTGATATCCTAATGCCAAAGCCTCCCGCAAAAAACAATCGGCCTCTGCGGAGATATAGTTCGCTTTCCAAGGAGAAATAGTATTATCTAAATCGATAATGATGCCGCGCATCTCTTTCTGTCGGAATTCTTGCAAATTAATATCGGCCAACGACGTTACCATTAAATCCGGTTTTAGAATTTCCATCTTGCTCTCCCAACATTTTACTATCATTATCTTACCATAAAAAAAGGATAAAATCATTCCATGTTATCAACTTCATACTTTTCAACAACCCAATTCTGCCCTACACTCTTCTCAGTTTCATCTTAATGGGCTTAAACAGCATTTCTACGTGATAGTGTACTTGCCGCCAATGACCTCTCCTGAAGCGAACCCTTCCGGTGTTTCTATCTCAAATTCACACTTAGGCATATCTTTGTGATCTTGCAATTAAAGTTGATGGAGAATTAAGATTCCTCTTAGAAGCAAAAGCAATAGGCTTAGAGCTAAAAGATGATTATATTAAACAAGCTCTTGATTATGGTGCCAACGCCGGAGTAGACTGGGTAATCTTATCGAATGGATACATATGGAGAATCTATAAAATATCCTTTACGAAACCTATTGAGAATGAACTAGTATATGAAATTGATTTACTAAATATTAATCCTAAAAAGCAATCTGATATTGAGTTGCTTTATTGTATTTCAAAAGAAGGTTTAGGAAAATCATTATTAGAAGAATATCATCTTCAAAAACAGGCATCGAGCCGTTTTTTAATCGGGCAAATAATCTTATCTGATACCGTTATAAACTCTATAAAAAAGACACTTAAAAAAGTGTTACCCGATGCCAAAATAACGGATGATGAGATTAGTGCTGTACTATTCAATGAAGTACTAAAACGTGAAGTCCTTGAAGGTGAAAAAGCAAAAGAAGCAAAGAGAAAAATAAATAAAGCATTGAAAGCCACCGTTAAAAAAGCGGCATCCAAACCAGCCTCTCAAGAAAAAAACAGTGAAACCGCGAAAAAACAACTCTAAACCCGCTTCATTTTAGGCGGTATCGAAAATATGAAAAAGTTTATTGCTGGTTTGCTATTTGGCTTCTTACTTGCTACTACCAGTTCATCTTTAGCAGGCACCAATATCATCCGTCTTTATGTGAATGGCTAGGAAATAATCCCCGATGTACCACCGCAAAATATAAACGGGCGAGTAATGGTTCCGGCCAGATTCATAGCAGAACCACTAGGGGCATCAGTTGAATGGGATGCTGCAACAAATGCAGTTAAGATTACAAGCCAGGTCAGCAAAGAATCTTCTCCTACCCCCAAAAAGGAACAAGCAGATGAACAAAAGCAATCAGATAAATTATTAAACATGGGCGAAAAGTTTCAAACTAATGGTCTAACTGTAACCATCAAAAAAATTGACTATACCGATGACGGCTTCAATGTTTATTTCAGCGTAATCAATAATACTGATAAGCCATTGGAAAATCCCGGTTCACTCTCTTTTAAACTAACTGAACCTATGTATGAAGAAGAAATAAATAGGATTGGATGTGGGATATGTTTTGATAAGACGGGTTATATCTATCCAGGTGAATCCTGTTCCGGCCACTATCAATATAGGTACAAAAGACCAATTCAATTTGAAAGTGTGACATATTCATTGAATCATAGTGGAATTGCTGGTGCTCCATTAGCCACTTGGAAAGTACGTTAATAACCTCCCGCCCTCTCCCCTTTAAGTTATTCGCTACAAAAAGAGTTTAAAACATACTTAACTCGCATGATTGTACTTTTCATGTCAGGTGTTTTTGTTTTAATCGTCGAACTTACGTTTGTAAAATATGATCATTGTGGTATACTATCACAAAAAGGGGGGGTGTTACATGGCATCTTCGTCCAAAATTGAATGGACTGAAGCAACCTGAAACCCTTTAACCGGTTGTTCCAAAATATTTGCCGGCTGTGTTAATTGTTATGCTTGCAGAATGGCCAAAAGGTTAAAAGCCGTGGGAAGCCCTCGTTATAGTAATGGTTTTGAAGTCACCCTTCACGAAGATTTAATCGATTTGCATTTGCTTGGAAAAAGCCAAGAAGACCTATAAAAATATAACCCGCTGCGGCGGGTTTTTTAATTTTAATTATTGTCCTTCATCAGTTTTTCCAGGGCCCTCTTTTCAATACGGGAAACATAAGAACGGGAAATGCCCAAGAGCTTGGCAATTTCGCGCTGGGTTTTACGCAGGCCGTTCACCAATCCGAACCGCATTTCCACAACCTTTCTTTCCCTTTTACTGAGGTATTTGATCTTCGAAAGCATCTGCTGGAATTCCACATTGGTTTGCACCACGTCGGGCACAACATCCGGATGAGTGCCCAGCACATCAATTAAAGTAATAGCGTTGCCTTCCTTGTCTACTCCGATCGGGTCATAAAGGAAAACCTCGCCTTTGTTTTTCTTGGTGGTCCGTAAATGCATCAAAATTTCGTTTTCGATACAGCGGGCCGCATAGGTGGCTAGTTTAGTGCCTTTTTCGGCATCAAAAGTGTTGATCGCTTTGATCAGACCGATTGTTCCAATGGAAATAATATCATCTTTATCGTCCCCGGCACCCTCGAACTTTTTCCCGATATGGGCCACAAGACGGAGATTATGCTCAATTAGAATATTGCGGGCATTGATGTCCCCCTCCCGCACCTTCTTTAAATACATGCTCTCCTCTTCTTCCGATAGTGGTTGGGGGAAGGCGTTGTTGTTCAAATAATAAGCAAGGAGCAGCAAACCATTAACCAAGGTCACAACCGTAATGATAATCGTCCCTAATCCGCTCACACAGCCACCTCCTATTAAGTCATTCTTAATAATATGGCGAAAGACGCCAAAAAGTGCCTGGCTTAAAATTTTTTTGAAATAAATAAACTGGTAATACTGTAAAAAACTAATAGGCATATCCTTGCTAAAATTACAAAAGATATGAATGAACTACCAAACAAATACTTTGACTTTAAAGGAGGACAAAGATCATGCCTAGAAATACGAATAAACCTGCCGTACAAGGAGCAGAGAACTTTCTTAATAACATGAAATATGAAATGGCCAACGAATTGGGCATTGCCAACTACAACAACATCGACAAAGGGAGCCTGACCTCACGCCAGAATGGTTACATTGGTGGCTATATGACCAGAAAACTCGTCCAATTCGCAGAAGAACAATTAAAAGGAAACAGTCAGTAAAGCCCACTACCTCGCTTGCGATAGAAACAAAAAAACCGTGTGTTTTTTTCAAAACAACACGGTTTTTTGTGTGCTTTATTATTCCCTGACGGCAATTTTACGCCTGCTGCCCTCGTTATGCCGTTCTACTGCTTTTATCCGTCGCTTCGGCGTGGCATTCACCTTTCGCGGGGCAATGAGCTTCGCATTTGGGCTCATCCTTGACCTGTTTGGTGCCGGAGGGTGAATGGTGATCGGTACAATAGAACCCAGAACATTTATAAACAACATTAATGTTTTTGCCAATCAAACGATTAACTGGGGATCCGCAGGTCGGACACTCAGTTAAGGCTTTTTCGGTAATTCTCTGGGAAATTGTAAATTTACCACATTTCGGGCAGCGATAGTCATATGATGGCATATTCCCACCTCCTTGTCTCATCCGTTACAGAAAATAGGTTTTCGCTTTTATTCCACTAAAAAATAATTTTACTTTAGCATGACAAAGCCTGTCAAGCCGGATTACAGGAAGCGACTCCCCCTGGCCCGGCGTCCCCGGAGAATAGCCGACTAAATATGGGGTTTTTTTTCCTCCAAATGCGGCAACAGCAGGCAAGCCAAGTACCCGGTTGCCAAGCCGGTGGGTATCCCCGCCAGCAGCAAAACCGGCAGGTAATAGAAAATATACGGGGTTTGAATCAAAAGGGATGCCATCACCAACTGTCCCAGGTTATGCGTTACGGCCCCCGCCATACTAACCCCCATCACGCTCAAAACCGGAAAAGCTTTGATGCACAAGGCCATGACCAGCGTGCTTAAGACCGCCCCCGTCAGGCTTAAATAAAAACCCACGGAAAGAAACGTGCCAACCAACAAAGATGTAAAGAGCACTCTTAATGCGGCAATGGCCAGCCCGTCCCGCAAGCCATACAGATAAAGCGCCAGAATGGTGATAGTATTCGCCAATCCTAATTTTACTCCCGGCAGAGGAAAAGGATTCGGCAACATGGCTTCAAAAACACCCAGGGCTGTAGCCAAGGTTATAAAAAAGGCATAATAGACTATTTTTCTGGTTTTGGTCATAAGCAATTCCCCTTGCTTAACGCGTAATCCCATCCAGACCGGAATCATCATTATCCTGAAAATAAATCACTAGTTCATTGGGCACACAAACAATCGATTGCCCGGGGCCACTGATCCAACCCTGTTTCACACAAAGCTGGTCGGGGCAGAACGCTTCCAAAACCCGCATCCGCCCCTTTTGGACTTCAATGGTCGTAGGCCGGGTTTTCCCCCGGATGGTCATGCGCGTGGCGGTATCTTCCGCCACATCGAACTGCCGGACAATCTTCCCGCTTACTTCCACGACGGCCTGTTTTTCCGCCGAAGCGTAGCCGGCCGAAATCTTAATCATGACGTAAGCAACAAGGCTCAACAATATGACCGCGATTAACAAGCGCGTATCCGCTTTAGTCAGCCATCTTTTTCGCATAAGCATATTCCTCTCCCGGGGTAAGCTCAATTTTCCCTTCCAGTCCTGATGTATAGAAAATCTTTTTATCGTCCGTAACCAGAAACATTTCCGTATCCGGTATTTGCTCCACCAGCGCCAAAGCCTGCTGCGGCTCCATCAGAAAAAGAGCCGTCGACAACAGGTCCGCCCGCCCCGAATCCGGGGTCACCACCGTGACACTGATGTTCTCCTCGGCCGGATAGCCGGTGAGGGGTGAAATGATATGGTGATAACTTTTCCCATCAATCTCTTTTACCCGCTGGTAATCGCCGGAAGTAACCGCCGACTCGTCGGTTAAGGATAAAATCCCTATTAAGGCTTCCGGATTACGCGGGTCCTGAATCCCCACTTTCCAGGGCTGCTCCTCCTTTTTTCCCAGCACCCGGATATTGCCGCCGGCGTTAATGATGGCCTGCTTTACACCGGCTTTCTCTAAGATCTGGGCAGCCTTTTCCACGGCATAGCCTTTCGCTACCGCGCCCAAATCAAGGGACATCCCCTTTTTCTTTAAAAAAACGCTTTGGCTTTCTTCATCTAAAATCATATCCTTACTATCCACCAAAGACAAGGCGGCCTGTAATTCTTCCGGCGCGGGGACCTGCTTACGCTCTTGCCCAAAACCCCACAAGTCCATGACCGGCCCAATCGTCACATCAAAAGCCCCCTGGGTTAGTTGATGGTACTCTTGCGCCATTTGCAGCATCGTAAAGACATCCTTGTCCACCCGGACCGGCTTAATTCCCGCCATGGCGTTAATCCGGGCAACGGCGCTTTCTCCCGTCGGCACCGTGTCCAAATCAGCATTATGCCGGTCTCTTCCTTCACTTCCGGGAGCTTGTTCCTTATTCGAAGCATTGGCCTTATCCGGATTATGCGGCTCACCGGTTGCACGTTCAGGAGCTACGGTGGCAAAGCGGTCCGTCAACTCCGCAATCCGGCGCATCTCCTGAAAAGCTTGCCGGGTAGCTTCTCTTAAAAGAGCAGTATCAGTACCATAAGTACTGATACTCACGAAAGTATCCATTAAAAACTCTTCACCGGTGTAATTCTGTAGTATGGCGCGCTGGGTGAACAACGGATAGCCCACCAACAAGAGCACAGCCACTATGCCCATTACGACCAGTAATGTCGAGTAGCGCTTCTTCATCGCTTCACTCCTCTAACAAGGCACTCCCAATTCCATAGAACGCTTGTTACTGACAAAGGCCACACTTCTGGCAAGCATGAGGGGCATTAGGATTAACCGGCTGCTCCATCTTCTGGGCCGCATTAATCGGAAGGATGATTTCCAAAGCATTGGTGGGGCATTTCGTCACACAAATCCCACAACTGGTGCACTTATCGTAGTCAATCACGGCGATGCTGTTGCCGGCATCTCCCACAACCGCAATAGCTCCTTCCGGACAATTCTTCTCACAGAGCTTGCACTTAATGCAGGCTACCTCACAAACGGCTTTGGCGTCTTTGCCCTTTTCTTTATTGCTGCAACGGACATGAACCAGCTTCGAAACGCCCACCAGTTTCAAAACATGTTGGGGGCAATGTTCCACACAAACGCCGCAACCGGTACACAGATTATAATCAACCTCCGGCAACTGGTCCGCCCCCATCTTGATGGCCCCGAATGGACAGACCTTGACACAACTGCCCAGGCCGATACAGCCATAACCGCAAGCCTTCGGACTTTTAAACATGGTAGCGGCCACATGGCAATCATCAACGCCCTCGTATTCATACTGCAAAACGGCCCGGTCCTTCCCACCGTTACACATCAACTGGGCAACCTTGGCTTCCTGGGCCTCTCCCGCCTCTTCGCCCATAATAGCGGCGATTTTCTGGCGAACTTCATCTTTTCCCGGCGTACAAGCATTTAAAGGAGCGTTTCCCGCCACAATCGCCTCGGCATAACCGGAACAACCGGGAAAACCACAACTGCCGCAGTTGGCCCCCGGCAACACATTAACGATTTCTTCAATCCGCGGGTCAGCCTCGACCTTGAATTTTTTATCTGCAATCCCTAAGACAATCCCAAAGATTGCCCCTAGCGCCGCTAGACAAATAATTGCATAGATCATCGTTTTAACCTCCGTACTTTTTTATATAAGACCCGAAAAACCTAAAAAGGCGATCGACATCAAAGCAGCAGTAATCAAAGCAATTGGTGTGCCCTGCATACTCTTAGGAATATCGGCGTCTTCCAGTCTTTCCCGGATTCCGGCAAAAAGAATCAACGCTAAGGTAAAAGACAAACCGTTGGCAAAACCATTAAACAACGTATTGATAAAACCATAGGACTTTTGGATATTAATAATCGCCACGCCCAATACGGCGCAGTTGGTGGTGATGAGAGGAAGATAGACTCCCAATGCTTTATACAAATCCGGGCTATGTTTTTTAATCACCATTTCCACAAACTGCACCAGGGAAGCAATAACCAGAATAAAAGCGATAGTTTGCAAGTACCCAATGTCAAATCGTTCGAGCAGATAGACCTGCACCAACCAGGTAATTACGGAAGCCAGGGTCAGAACAAAGGTAACCGCCATGCCCATTCCGATCGCGGAAGAAAGTTTCTTGGAAACGCCTAAAAAGGGGCAGCAGCCTAAGAATTGCGCCAAAACAATATTATTGACAAAGATGGCGCCTATCACGATAAAGATTATCTCATGTAAATCCAACATCTCTCCGGCCTCCTCCTTTAATTACTACTCAACTGTTGTTGAGCGACTTGTTGACCTACCATGGTTCTTTTAGCCGCTTTCATGCTTTGCATCTTATTGATAAAGGCCAGAATGCAACCGAGCGTAATAAATGCTCCCGGGGGAAGAATCATAATCAGCGCCGATTGGAATGAATCGCCGAAAACCGGCATGCCCAGGAACGTTCCGGCTCCTAATACTTCCCGAAAGGTTGATATCGTGACAAGGGCAAAAGTAAAACCTAGCCCCATCCCTAAGGCATCGAGAATTGAACGGGTTAACCCGTTTTTACTGGCAAAGGCTTCCGCCCGCCCGAGGATGATACAGTTAACAACAATTAACGGAATAAAAACGCCTAAGCTTTTAAAAAGTGCCGGTGAATAGGCATGTAGCAGCATTTCCACCATTGTAACAAAAGTAGCGATAATCACAATATAGCTGGGGATACGAATGCTGTTGGGAATTACTTTCCTCAACATCGAAATGACGATATTGGAAGCTAACAGCACTCCGGTAAAGGCCACGCCCATTCCGATCCCATTTGCCACCGAGGTGGTGATGGCCAGGGAAGGACACATCCCTAATACCAGTACGAACAGGGGATTTTCCCGCAAAACCCCTTTGGTGAACTCTTTCCACAGACTCATCGTCCCAAATTACCTCCTCCATCAAGATTACATCTCTTCTATATGACTATATGACAAGACACACTTTCTGAACTATATAAGCAGCTTCGCACTTATCTTATTGCAGGAAATTTTCCATAAAATGCTCCCGCGCCGCGTTGACACCGTTGGCCACCGCCTTTGAGGTAATGGTGGCGGAAGTAATGGCCAGTACCTGATTGTCGTCGACCGGCTCCTTCTTTACAATCTCCAGTGGCTTTTCCACTGTTTTACCTTTAAAGCGCTCGGTAAAGAAGCTTTCCTGCGCATTGGAGCCTAAGCCCGGAGTTTCCGTCTGACTTAAGACTTTGATGCCCGTCATTTTTTTCGTAGCGATGTCAAAGCCGGCCATTAACTGAATTTTGCCGCTGTAACCATCCGGCTCGACCAGGTAAATCACCCCTACCGGATCGTCGCCCTGATAAGCCACCTTGACCTGGGTCACTATGGAGCCTGTATTTTCATCAAGATATTGCTCGCTCTCGTCCACAACGTTTTCCGCCTCGGCGTACACTTCCTTGAGACTGGCTAATTGTTCTTCCTCTTGCTGCGCTGCGATCAAAGGCTGCGTCAGTTCATTCACGTAAGCGATGCCCAAACCGGCAATCCCGGCGATCAACAGGAGAAACAAGCCCAGCTTTAATGTATTACGCATGCTTTTTCACACCTCCAAACACCCGACCTCTGGTATAGCGGTCGATTAAAGGAGTAGCCAGGTTCATTAACAGAATGGAATAGCATACCCCTTCCGGATAACCGCCCCACATCCGAATAATTACCGTTAACAAACCACAACCAATCCCAAAGATGATGCGCCCTTTCTTGGTAATCGGACTGGTTACCCAGTCGGTAGCCATGAAGAAGGCACCCAACATCAGACCGCCGGCTAAGAGATGGAAAACCGGATCCGCTCCGATTAACCATGTAAACACGAACACGGTCCCCAGATAAGAGAACGGAATCCGCCAATCAATATGGCCGCGGAACAGCAAATACAGCGCGCCGACCAGGAGGGCCAAAGCGCTGGTTTCGCCCAAACACCCCGCGATATTACCCATGAATAATTGCCCGTACGACGGCAGTCCCTGCGCCAAACCGCCTTTTAAAATAGCCAAAGGAGTGGCAGTGGTAATGCTATCAACCGAAGTAGCCGCGCTAACACCATCTAAACCCAACGGAGCTACCCAGGTGGTCATCGCTACCGGCCATGAAGCCACCAGAAACGCCCGTCCGATCAAGGCCGGATTAAAGATATTGCAACCCAAGCCCCCGAAAAAATGTTTGCCGATCACAATCGCCACCGCGGCGCCAATTGCGGCAATCCACAAAGGAATCGTCGGTGGCAGGCAAAAGGCTAAAAGCAAACCGGTAACCACAGCACTGCCATCACTGATGGTCACTTCCCGATGCATGATCTTTTGAGCAATGGCTTCGGAAAGCACGGCGGTAATCACACAAGTAAGGACCACCGTCACCGCGTCCATGCCAAAGAAATAGATAGCCGCAAATAATGCCGGCAAAAGAGCGATTACAACGTCCCGCATCGTCGTAGCGACGCAATTCTCACTGTGCAAATGTGGAGAAGATGAAACAATCAAAAGATTACCCTGCGTATTCATTATTTCTTACCCCCATCACTTTTGGCTTTTGCCTTCATCGCGACAATTTCCTGCTTCGCCCGTCTGAGGTACTGGACCAGCGGAATTCTGGCCGGACAACTGTACTGACAGGAACCGCACTCAATACAACTGAAGGCATTCATCTGTTCCGCTTCCTTAAAGAGATTACGTTTAACCAGCTTGGCAATCGTGGTTGGTTCTAAGAAGAGCGGACAGGCGTCAATACATTTGGCACAACGGACACAGTTGTATTCCCTGGCTTTCGACGCCGTTTTTTTCTTTAACACCACGATGCCGGAACTGCCTTTGATTACCGGTACATCGGCGGTAAACACCGTTTTCCCCATCATCAGACCACCGGCGATGATCTTTTCCGGTTCACCCTGATAGCCGCCGCTTTCCTCGATTAAGGCGCTGAACAGCGTCCCCAGCCTGACCAGATAATTGGCGGGCTTTTGGATCCCGTCGCCGCTTAAGGTCAACACCCGCTGGATTAAAGGAATGCCCAACTCCACTGCGTCCGCAATAGCGGCAGCGGTACCGACATTGTGGACAATCACGCCGGCGTCAATCGGCAAGCCCCCCACGGGGACTTCCCTTTTGGTGCAAGCATAGATTAATTGTTTTTCCGACCCTTGCGGGTATTTTTCTCGCAGCGCCTGCACCCGGATGCCCTTTTCCTTCACCACAAGCTTTTTAAAGAGCGCAATGGCGTCCGGTTTATTCTCTTCAATGGCGATAATTCCTTTTTTACAAGCGGTACTTTTTAAGATATATTTCAGTCCGGCAATGATCCGTTCCGGTTTTTCCAACATCAAACGATGGTCGGCGGTAATGTAGGGCTCACATTCCACCCCGTTTAGAATGATGTAGTCGGCTTTTTTCCCTTCCACCGGAGCTAATTTCACATGGGACGGGAAAGTAGCGCCTCCCATGCCCACGATACCGGCCTCGAAAATGATTTTTCTAATATCATCGGGCGAAAGCTCTTCCGGATTGGGATGCGGTTTTACCGTATCGGCCCATTCTTCTTTAAAATCATTCTCAATCACAATACAATTCACAAAATTACCACCAGGATGCGGCCTCTTTTCAATGGCGATAACCTTGCCGCTGACACTGGCGTGAATCGGCGCGGTGACGAAACCTTTCCCCTCCGCAATTTTCTGCCCCTTCTTGACCTCATCACCTACCTGCACGATAGGTTCACAAGGCGCACCCAGGTGCTGGGAAACAGGAAGATATACGATGCCTGGAACTTTGGCTTCCACAATGGGCAAGCCTTGGGTCCCTTCCTTGTACCCAGCCAGGTGAACTCCACCTTTGAAGGTACGAATACTCATCTTTCTTTCACTCCCACTCCACTATAATATAATTTATTTTAAGGTTTTCAATCACATATTCATATTTTATCACGCTCAGGCAAAGAAATCACGAAAATCCTTAATATTAAGCAAAAATTTTTTCAATAACCCCAATAATAACTCTCTTCTTGACAAAAAAATTAGCTGGAGGGTTTTTTCTACATTAATCCGATAATCGAAATATTTCCTCGGCAATTGTCCGAAAAACTGGCGCTGCTTCTTCTCCTCCCCGCAAACCTTTGGAAGCGCCGGATTTTTTTTCTTCCACCATCACGGCAATGGCCAAACGAGGGTTTTCCACCGGCGTAAAGCCGGCGTACCAGGCAATCACCCGCCCCGCTTGATTGGCTTGGGCCGTGCCGGTTTTACCTGCCGCCCCTTTTCCCTCGAGCCAGGCTTGCCGGCCGGTCCCTTCTCGGGTCGCCGCGGTCAAACATTCCTTGAGATAGGCGCAAGTTGAAGGAAGAAGCACCTGCTCCCCATACTTTACCGGAAAATCCTGAATCACTTCGCCCTGATAATTGCGGATTTGGGCCACCAGCCGGTAGGGCCGGTATACTCCGTTTCTTCCGATAGTAGCATACAAATTAGCGATCTGCAAGGGACTAACTAAAACCCCCTGCTGGCCGATGGAGGCATTGGCCAATAAAGCCGGGGGCGAATCGGCGCCCAGGGCCACTTTAAGGCCTAGTTTGTTTGCATACCGGGTCAGTTTTTCCCTTCCTAACCGTAATCCTAATTCCACAAAGGCCGTATTACAGGATTTTACCAGCGCTTCCTTTAAATCAAGCGCGCCATGTTCCCGGGTACAATTAATCTGCGTCTCGTCGGGGAACACATATTTGCCCGCACAGCTTAGCGGTTCCCCCTTCAAGTTTTCTTCCAAAACCCCGGCCGCCACCACCACTTTAAACACCGAGCCGGGATAAAAAGCCACCCGTTCCGAGCGGTCCAACAATTCATCATAGCCCGAAAGATATTTTTCAATCAGGTTCTGGTCAAAATTGGGACGGCTGGCAATCGCCAGCACGTCCCCGCTGGGAATATCGATTACGGCCACCGCCCCCCGCGCAATCTCCTCATCCATAATCTTTTCCACGATGGCCTGGTAATCCCGGTCAATGGTGAGCACCAAATGGTTTCTCCACCGGTCCGCTTCCTGCCGGCTGATTTTATAGCCCAGACCGTCCAAAAGGCGGCCCTGGCCGTCCGCAATCCCCCGGATGTTGTTTTCCGGCCGCGAACCTCTTAGTACTTCCTCGTACTTCCCTTCCAGCCCCGCCACCCCAATCTTATCCGTAATCCGGTAGGCGGTGGGCAGATAATTATTCGTATCCGCCGTCTTCTTTTCCCGGGAAAATTTCTGCCATACTTCCGGGCTGATGCTGTTCACATACCCCACCAAATGCCGGGCCAGGGAGTTTTCCCCGTACCTGGTTTTGACAGGGACCACCGCCGTGCCTCTGATCTTTTTTTGCTTAATCCGGCCGACTTCCTCAGCCGTAAGGTTCACTTTAAGAATCACCGGCTCGCGGCGGCCATAGGTTTCGGTGCTCCTTTGAATCGCGACAGCCAGTTTTTCCGGCGGAACAGCGACGATTGCCGCCAACTCCCGGCAGGCTGCCGGCACATCGGCCATGCTGCCCGGAAAGGCCACCAGGGTGGGTCTGATCCTGCTGTCGGTAAGAGAGCGCATTTTACGGTCCAGGATTTCCCCCCGGTAGTGTTCTTCTGCGGCTAAGGTCTGGCTGCGCATCTTGACCGCCCTGTCCACCAAATTGGACTCGGCATACCCGCCGTAGCTCTGCAGCACCTGTAAAGAAAAAAGGCGGCCGGTAATTAAGCCAAAAGGAAGCAAGAGCATAAACATAAAAACAGTGATCCTTTTTTCCAACAAAAAACCCCTCCCAGCAGTATCTTTGCCAAGAGAGGCCTTTTTATTCTTTATGATCCCATTTCCAGGGATACTTGTGTTCGTCCTTTTATTTTCTCAGCGCTTCCTCCGGTTCCTGCTTCGTATATTCATAATACCGCACCGTGTTATCCGTGATCTGGGAAACGGTAAGCTGTTTACTGCTTTTTCGGGCCAGGATAATCGTATCCCCGTTCCGGTCGCGGCACATGAGGGTATGGTCCGGCAGATACTGAAAACCGGAAAAATCGTATTCGGAATCATGGATATACAATTTGTTATTGAGGTAGGTGAAGGTCAAGGTCCGGTTGCTGTTAACCCAAATGCCTTCATATAATTCTTTTCCGATATCATCAATACTGATCGTCTCGGAATACTTGATCTCGGTATAACTTTGTTTGGCCAGTTGATTGGCAAAATAGTAAGGCAGCAAGGTCACCACGGCAATCAAAAAGAACCAGCCGACCCCTTTGGGAAGCACTCTTTTGTTCCTGGCTTCCCTGGGGCAAACCTCCGAACCGGCCACAAAATCGTGAATCGTGCGCCGTTTTTTATGGAAATACATGATGAAAAACTCAAGGGCCACCCCGAAAACAGTTATGCAAAACAGGAACTTGAGCAAGGCGCGGATTAAAAGGCTCCATAGAGTTTTCTCCTGATAAACGACCTGCAGGCGGAAAAGGTATTTACCGGGTGTGGCGGAAAGCACCGAATGCTGGAAGAAGTACTCATAAGCTAAGAACAGGACGAGGATAATGGCCAGGTAATACAGGTACACAAAAGCAGACTTTTCCGCTTCGAAAAAGCCCCGGAGGGACACGGACAAAGAACCCTGCCCCGCACCGCCGGAAAAAGAAAACAGATTGTAAACAGGAGCCATATTAAATAAAGAATCCAGCAGATATACTGCGATTACAAAAAGCCCCGTCAATAAAAAAGCATCTACACAAAATGCAAAAGTTCTTTTCCATAGCTTATACATTAGCTCCCAATCCCTTTCCCCTTCAATGATTTCTCGATTATATAATTATATATTTTATATATATAAATATTTTTATCTGAATTGTTTGGCAAAACTTATTTTTCCAGCCCCTTATCAGTTTAATCCCGACAAACATTATTGCCTGTCGCAGATTCCCATACTAGTCTGAATTTAAGTAGAATCTTGCCTGAATTTCGTTTTCTTTTTTATATTCTAGATAAAATATCCTAACTCCTTTAATTTTTGCCAATTATTTTATATTATTTTTATCTCCTTTTCAACTTTGCTCGCCACAATACTTTACAAAAGGCAGTTCCCGTAAAATATTCCGAACGGTTTCTTCAGTGTCGGGGGTTAGCTGAATCGCCACCAATCCTTCCTGGGGATCGAGCGTGGTAACCAGCCCCACATTGTCGTAACCTTCCATAATCCTGATCAAGGAGGCAATTTTCTCTTTGGGTACCTTTAGATACAACTTGTTCTCATGATTGCTTTCGCGCATCGCCCTGGCCTCCGCAACCCTATGATCTATTCTTGTCTTCATATTTGATTGAGCTATTTTCTTTGGCCCGTCGCAGCATATCCCACGGTTGCACCGGTTTTTCCATTGGAATATGCACTATCTGCTGGGCATGAGGAGCCACCTCAATCGGCTGTCCCTCTTCATCGGTCATCGCCGCAACCCGCTGCGTAAACAGCTCCGTTTCCGGCCCTACCACCTCTAAAACATCTCCCACGCGGAAATTATTGCGCTGCTCCACGGTGGCTATCCCTCCGGATGCGTCATAAGCCCGGACCAGTCCTACAAAATCATAGGCCCGCAGGTAATCAGACCTTTCGTAATTATGGGCCTCTGCGGTAGGCCGGCCAAAAAGAAAACCAGTGGTATAGGGACGATGGCTGACCTTTAGGATTTCCTCGTACCAGTCCGCATCAAAGCGGTAACCCTCCGGGTCGCGGTAATAGGCATCAATAGCCTTCCGGTAAGCGCGCACTACCGTGGCTACATAATGCACGCTCTTCATCCGGCCCTCAATTTTCAAGCTGTTTACTCCGGCCTCAATCAACTCCGGCAAATGCCGGATCAGGCAAAGGTCGTGAGAATTGAACACATAAGAGCCCCGTTCATCCTCCACAATCGGATAGTATTGCCCCGGCCGTTTTTCTTCCACCAGGGCGTAATTCCACCGGCAAGGCTGGGCACACAGACCCAGATTGGCATCCCGCCCGGCCAGATAGTTGCTTAAAAGGCAACGACCCGAATAAGAAATACACATGGCCCCATGCACAAAAACCTCTAGCTCCAGCCCCACCTTCTGCCGGATATCCTTGATTTCGGCCAGGGAAAGCTCCCGGGCGAGCACAATCCTGTCCACCCCGTGTTCTTCCCAGAACCGGGCGGTGGCCCAGTTGGTAGTATTGGCCTGGGTACTGAGGTGCAAAGGCAAATTGCAGGATATTTCCCGGGCAATCTGCCATACGCCGGCATCGGAAAAGAGAGCACCGTCTACAGCGCACGCCTCCAAGCTTTTTAAATAGTCCCCTAAGCCGGCCAGATCCTGATTATGGAGAAAGACATTTACGGTAACGTATACTTTGGCCTGATGCCGATGCGCGAACTTAACACCCTCCGCAATCTCTTCGAGAGAAAAATTGCCTGCAAAGGCCCGCAGCCCGTATTCTTTTCCGCCCAGATAAACAGCATCGGCGCCGTAAAGCACCGCCGCCTGTAATTTTTCCAGATCACCGGCCGGAGCTAAAAGCTCAACCTTTTCCTTTTTCACTTTGCTATCCCACCTAGTCCTTGTCTGTCCTTTTTCGTTCTTTTACGCAAACCGTTACTCCATCCCCCATCGGCAGGGTAACGGTGATGAGCTCTTTGTGCGTTTTCAGCATTTCCAACAACTGCCGCAGCCGTACCACCATGGTTTTCTTCCGCCTTTCCGGCCAATACAGGTCCGCCACCCAGCCGTTCATCAGGACATTGTCAATCACCAGCACCCCGCCTGCTTCCAGCAGACCCCAGAGCTTCTGAAAAAAAGCAGGGTACTGCCCTTTGGCGGCATCCATGAAGATAAAATCAAAACTCCCCCCTAATTGGGGAATGATGGCTTTAGCATCGCCCAAAAGTGGCGTCACAACCGCAGTTACTCCCGCCCGTTCGAAATAATGACAGGCCCGTTCGTACCGGTGAGGGTCGATCTCCACCGTGGTAATGTGGAGTTTTTTCACTTCATTCCTGGGATTCAGCGCCATCCACAAGGTGGAATAGCCAATTCCCGTACCCAGTTCCAGAATCCGCCGAGCCTGTTTCAGTTCAATTAAAACCCGCAATAACTGCCCTACCTCCGGGTCAATCAACGGGATATAATCCCGCTTGCACTCCCCCTCGATTTCCGCAAAAAGAGGACCCAGGTCCGGGATTAACTGCCGGATAAATTGCACGACGTTCTCTGGAATCTGAATTTCTGCCAAAGCCACCCCACCTATTCACAGGTCTTTTTTTAATAGCCTAAACGACGCTTGTTCCGGTTATGCTCGTCCAAGGTTTGCGCAAACACATGGGCTCCACTGTTATCTTTCCGCGCCACGAAATAATAATACTTGGTGTCCGCCGGTTGCAAAACCGCCCGCAGGGAAGCTTCACCCGGACTGCCGATGGGCCCCGGAGGAAGCCCTTTGTTGCGGTAAGTATTATAGGGCGAATCAATCTCTAAATCCCTATACAGGACCCGTTCTTTCCGTTCATCAAAGAGATACTGGACGGTGGCGTCCGCCTCCAGCCTTTGTCCAATCTTCAAGCGGTTGAAGAAAACCGAGGCGATAATCGGCCTTTCCTCATCCAGGACGGATTCGCCCTCTACAATCGAAGCCAGGGTGACTAACTCATGCCTGGTCAAACCGGTATTATTTGACGGCAAGCGGTCGTAAATCTGAGCAAAACGCTTGAGCATCACTTCAATTACCTTCTCCACCGGTGTCCCGAGGGGGACGGTATATGTATCAGGAAAAAGATACCCTTCCAGCCACCGCTCCGAGCGCGGCGGCAATTCCTCAAGAAAAGGCACATTATAGCTGCCGTTCTGGATCGCCTCCCAGAACTCTTCTTTTTCCGCAATCCCTTTTTGAGCGAAAACCTCCGCGATTTGCCGCAAGTGATAACCCTCTGGAATAGTAAAAGTAATGGTGGCCACTTTTCCTTCCACCAGTTTTTCGGTGATCGTGCGGGCGTCCATCGCCGGATTAAGCAAATACCGGCCCGCCTTAAGCCTGGCGGCGTTGCCGCTCAAGCGGGCATACCAGTAAAAGATGCGCTCATCCTTCAATAAGCCTTCCTGCTCCAAATCCCGAGCAATTTGTTGCAGGGAACTCCCCGCCTTCACTTCAAAGAGCCGGTCCTCTTTATCCTGGGGATTGGCCGGCCCCAATGGATCCTGCGCCCGCCACCAAAGCAGCGCTCCCGCCCCGCTTACCCCGGCGAAAAGAACCAGAATCAGCAACACTAGCCCAACGATCCTGGCTCGTTTTTTCCGGCTTCTTGTTCTCCTCATCATTTTTCGCTTCTTTTTTCTCCTCTTCTTATTGCTCTTTTTTACTTTGCAAGATTTGCTTGTTTTTTCTAATACTTATTCATTATACTATAACACCTTTCCGGTCGACAAGAACTGCCGTTTGCGCATTTGTTTATTCCACGAAAAGGTCATCCTGCCCATATTCCGCTTCCGTCCGGGAAGACTCCTCCGGGGCTCTTTTGATAATCTGGTCGACAGCCGGATAAATATCCCGGGAAAGCTGCTCTTTTTTCAGCAAGGAACCAGCGGTATTATACATATGCCGTTCCACCCGGTACACCTTGCCCGGCACGCCCTTTCTTTCCACAATAAATTTGCCCGGAGGCACCGCGGGGTCCTCCTTATAAATTGTCGAAAACTCGATTTGCCGCTCCAGAAAAGTCTTGAGCTCGACCCGCTGCCTGATAGGTTTCCCGAAAACCTTACAGGTGAGGGACTCTTGACCCATTTCTGTTTTCAAGATAATCGCGCTTTCCAAATTGTTCTTAAAGCGAAAATCGATGCTGCCGTAAACCACCGTCGCATCCAAGCCCGGCTCAACATAACTAATGATCATGGAATGGGGCGCCCGTTCCACGATTTCCAGATTAGCCAGCAAAATCGCGTTATAGAGGGTCGAGGAAACTTGGCAGACGCCTCCGCCAATCCCGGGAACGTATTTATAATTCTGAATAATATCCGCTTCATCATACCCTTCTTCTTTCGTCCGGGGACCCACCACCTCATTGAAAGAGAAAACCTCGCCCGGCAAGAGCAGCACATGATCCAATTTGGAGCTGGCTAAGCGGATATTATTGGTCCGCCCAATTTTGCCGCTGTCAAAATAAGTAGTAAACTGGCTGACCAGCCCTTCGACGCCCAAAGCTTGCAAATCTTCTTCCGTACGTTCCGGCTTGATTTTGACAAGACGTAACTCCAACTGAAACTCCTGCGTTTCTTCCGGCAAAACCCCCTTTGGAAAGAGCTTTTCCCGAAGCTGGATCAGCGTATCCTCCACTGCAATTTGCTGTCCCTCTTTTCCGGGAACTATCTTCACTTGATCCGCTTCCGTAATCCGAAAACGCGCATCCTCCGGCGCAACATACCAGGGTTCGCCGACTCTTTGCAGCAGCTTTTCCGCTTTTTTTACATCAAGGGAAAGATAGATAGGGAGCTCAACCCCCTGCCGCCAGATTTGCCATCTGGCCTTAAGCTGTTCCACTAAAGAGCCGGTCCTTCCTTGCTCGAAAGCTGCCTGCCAGGTTTTGGGCTTGTCTATGCCAAGGCCCATTTCAGAAAAAGGGATTTCGGTTACCGAAGACTCGTCCGGTAAATGCAAAATAATCCGGTAATTAGCAATTTTTTGCTTCTCTTCCTCATCTAAGAGCCGAAAAACCTCGTCCCTGCTTTTGCCGCCCACATCGATGCCTTGAATCGTCACGCCTTGACAAACCCGCCGGTCGTCACTGGTCCAAACGGGGACTGTCGACAAGAGCCCCCAACGCCAGCAGAGCCCGCCGATGATCAAAACCGGCAGCAAGGCTAAGCCAACAACGAGCATAATCCGCTGTGCCCTGGTCATTTGGAAAACCTCCATCGCCCATTGAGTATCACTAATGGTATCTTATTAATTCCGCATCCTTTATAACACAAGGGAAAAGCTGGAATAGCGGGTAAGTTTAAAAGCACCGTAAAAAAGGAGCCTTTTTCCCATGCTCCGGGTAAAAGGCTCTCTCTCTCGCATTGTATTCTTCAATAAGTTGACTAAAATGGTTCCAGCCGCATCGTCACAAAACCGCACCGACTTATGGCAAGCTGTTTTACTCCTCTTCTTCCTCTTCTTCAATCATTTCCTGCCATTTTTGAGCAACCATTTCCCATTCGTCATCGTCTTCAATATCGTAAAGAATTTCTTCTCCATTTTCATCTTGCCCAATTTTTAAAATGATGGCTTCCGGCTGATCTTCATCCGCATCTTCATCTGCTTCAAGTGGCTCGAGAATTGCGTATTCCTCTCCGTCAACCTCAATTACATCGATAAGTGCGAATTCGTGTTCTTCACCGTTCTCGTCCACCAAAACCACATTTTCATTCTGATCTACCATTATTTTTTCCACCTCTTTCCTTTGCTTCTAAAGTCATTGTAACCCGCCGATAAAACCTTGTCAACTTATCATCCTCTCAATATATATTAAAATATATATTAAATTATTTATTAAAAACACATGTCTATTTAATGCTGTCGAGATAAGCTTGCAAAATCATGACCGCCGCAATTTGATCCACTACTTTTTTTCTTTTCCGACGGGAAGTATCTCCTTCTAACAAAGCACGATGAGCAGCGACGGTGGTCAGCCGCTCATCCCAGTAGACAACCTCCACAGGACACTGCTCCGTTAAGCACGCTACAAAATCTTGCACCTTTTGGGCTTGCATCCCCAAGGTGCCGTTCATATTTTTAGGCAGCCCCACGACCAGTTTCGTGATCCCCTTTTCCTGGATAATTGCTATCAGCTTTTGCAAATCTAGCTGCAGTTCGTTGGTCCTCTCCAAAGTGCCGGATCCTTGGGCGGTCATGCCCAATTCATCGCTTACCGCCAAACCAATCCTCTTATCACCGATATCCAATCCTAAAATCCGCATTGACTTGTTTTAACCTCGTTTTTTTTCTAAATAACTGCGCACCAACTCTTCCAGAATTTCGTCACGTTCCAGCTTACGGATCAGCGCCCGGGCGTTTTTGTGGCTGGTGATGTAGGCGGGATCGCCGGATAAAAGGTAGCCGACAATCTGATTAATCGGGTTATAGCCCTTTTCCTTCAATGCTTCATAGACGAAATGCAGCACTTCGTTGGCCGAAACGTTTTCTTCGGTTACTACGCGAAACATCATCGTCTGATCCATTTTTTCACTACTCATCAACCTCACCCCACAAATTCTCCTGTTCAAAACTCGGCTGCAGTATATAAAATAACCCTTTCACATATTTTATATGGTCCCTATATTATTAGTTCTTGATGAAAACCTGATTTCCTTTAATTTTCTTTGCTTAGCTGCTTTTTCACAATGGCCGCGGCTTTCGCCAAAGCTTCATCAAGTTTGGCCACATCTTTTCCACCGGCCTGGGCCATATCGGGTCGTCCGCCTCCTCCGCCACCGGCGATTTGGGCAATCTCCTTGATGATTTTGCCGGCATGTGCTCCCTGCGCCGTAAGATCAGGGGTGGCGGCCACAATAAAGCTGACCTTGTCGTCGATTACCGCTCCTAAAACGACAATCCCGCTTTGCAGCTTATCCCGCAACAAATCGGTCATCTTCCGCATTGTTTCCACATCACGGGCTTGCACTCGGCTCACCAGCAAAGAAAGCCCTTCCACTTTGACGGTCTTATCCAAAAGGCTGTTAACCTGCATCTGCGCAAACTTGTTTTCCATCTGGACCAAAAGCTTTTCTTTTTCTTTTAATTCCTCAAGAAGCCACTGCACCCGATGGGATAATTCGGCGACCGGCGCTTTCACCAGTTCCGCCAGTTCCGCCAAGACGGCTTCTTTTTCGGCGAGATACTCCCGCACGCCCCGGCTCGTAACCGCCTCAATTCTTCTGATTCCGGCGCCAACCGCTCCTTCGCTCACAATCTTAAAGAGCCCTAATTGACTTGTATTGCCCACATGCGTTCCGCCACACAGCTCTTTGCTGAAATCAGCAATTTGGACAACCCGGACCTTCTCCCCATATTTTTCCCCAAAAAGCGCCATCGCCCCGGACTTTTTCGCTTCTTCCAAGGACATTTCTCTGGTGCCAACATCTAACCCCGCCGCGATTTGCTCGTTGACGAGGTTTTCGATCGCGGATAACTCCTCAGCGGTTACAGCCGCAAAATGGGTAAAATCAAAACGCAGCCTGGCCGGTTCCACCACGGAACCGGCTTGATGCACGTGGGATCCTAAAACGGTCTGCAAAGCTTTGTGTAACAAATGAGTAGCCGTATGGTTGCGGGCGGTATCGCGCCGTTCCGAAACATTAACCATTAGCCGGACCTTTTCCCCTTTTTTCATAGTGCCGGAAACGGTGCCCTGATGCACGATTTTCCCGTCAGGCAGCTTCTTTGTATTAGTAACTACCAGTTTGCCGGCGGCTCCAACAATTACCCCCTGGTCGCCAACCTGTCCGCCGCCCTCGGGATAAAAGGGGGTTTGTTCACAGAGCAAATAAACTTCATCCCCGTCCTGTGCTTCCGCTACGGCCTGTTCGCCTTTAATCAGCGCTAAAACAGTAGCTTCATCTTGCACTTTGCTGTATCCCGTAAAATGGGTAACCGGCAGATCGCCCGCCAAATTGGTCACCAATAAGGCTAAATCCCAGGCATTAACCTCCTGGCGTGCGGCACGGGCCTTTTGGCGCTGTTCTTCCAAGGCCCGATTGAATCCTTCCAAATCAACCTTCAGCCCGGCTTCCTCCGCGATGTCCTCTGTAAGATCCAGGGGGAAACCAAAAGTATCGTATAATTTGAAAGCCTCGGTCCCGGGAATCGTATCCAACTGCCGCTTTTTGAGATTCTGCACGATTTCCTGCGCCATCCGGATCCCATCATTTAATGTCTCGTGGAAACGTTCTTCCTCCAACCGGATCACTTTCGCCACATAATCTATTTTTTCCGCAAGCTCCGGGTAAGCCTGTCCCATTATTTGCACAACCACCGGAACCAGTTGCTCCATGAAAGGATCATTGATACCCAGGACCTTTCCGAAACGAATGGCCCTTCTCAGGATCCGCCGGAGAACATAGCCCCTGCCCTCATTTCCCGGCAACACGCCGTCGCTGATTAAAAAGCTGCAGGAACGGATGTGATCGGCAATCACCCGGAAAGGAAATCCCCGCTCATCTTTATAGTAGGGCTGGCCGCAAAGTTTTTCGATCGCTTGCAAAAGCGGCTTGATTAAATCGGTGTCATAATTACTTTCCACACCCTGGACCACCGAAGTAATTCTTTCTAAACCCATTCCTGTATCAATACTGGGACGGGGCAGCGGGGTCATCTTGCCGTCGGCATCCCTGTTGTACTGCATAAACACCAGATTCCAAATCTCCAGGAAGCGGTCACATTCACACTTGCCAATCCTGCAATCCGGTCCACAGGCGAATTCTTCGCCCCGGTCAATGAGAATTTCACTGCACGGGCCACATGGTCCGGTATCCCCCATGGACCAGAAATTATCTTTTTCCCCCAACCTGATAATCCGCTCCTCGGGGAGCGGTGTCAGTTCACGCCACAAAGCGAATGCTTCGTCATCGTCTTGATAAATCGTCGCATAGAGCTTGTCTTCGGGCAAGCCCAATTCTTTGGTTAAGAATTCCCAAGCGTAGGTAATGGCCTCTCTTTTAAAATAGTCGCCAAAAGAGAAGTTTCCCAGCATCTCAAAAAAAGTATGATGTCGCGCTGTCCGCCCTACCGTATCCAAATCGTTATGCTTCCCTCCGGCACGAACGCATTTCTGGGCAGTGGTTGCCCTGGTATATGGCCTTTTTTCCAGCCCTAAAAAGACATCTTTGAATTGATTCATCCCGGCATTAGCAAACAGTAACGTCGGATCATTGTAAGGAACCAAAGAAGAACTTGCTACTCTGGTGTGTCCTTTACCTTCAAAGTACAAAAGAAATTTTTCGCGAATCTCATTTCCGCTTAGCATGTTCCGACCCCCTCAAAAACTCCCACCAAGCTTCTTAATAATCTCTTTGCATTACCTTAAAAAAGAACGCCTCATCACTAACATTTTGGCGTTAGGATGAGGAGTTCATCCCCTTATTTTGCCATGAAAATCAATGACTTAATTATACGAAACCAGCCCTCTTTTGTCAATTTGAACCCGGCAAAAAAGGCTTGTGAAACACCAAAAAAATACCGGCAGCAGGATTTGTTTTAGAAAACAATCCCTAATACCGGTATCTTCTCCTTCTTTTCTTTATTCTCTATAGCTTTTTAATTTGTTATTTTGCTCTTAGATCACATTTCCAGTAACTAATTAGTTTCAACCCTTTAAAGAAGGAACTGCTGGCTTTTGAACTGCAATATTTTGTATAAATATTTTTTGCACTGGGTTTACGTCCGTAGTCTTTATCGCACGTTTTCTTATTCTTGTTATCTTTGTTGTCTTTACAGGTTTTATTATCCTTGCTATCCTTTATTTTACAATACCAGTAAGAATACTTGCTGTCATATCCGCAGGATTTGTTGTTGTTTCTGTAGTCTTTATTCTTTTTATCATTATTTACTTTACCGCCCTTGTTTTGTTTATTCTTGTCGTCTTTGCAGTATTTGTTTGCTTTATTCTTATCGTTTTTCTTGCCCTGTTCTTTTTTGTTTTGATCATCTTTGCCTGCTTTATTATCCTTGGCATATTTTGCTTTCCATTGCTGGTAATAATAATTCCAGTTTTTATTATTTTTGTCGTAGTCGCGACTGTCTTTCCCCACGCAGTAATTGGCGAGCTTATTCTTTACCTGCACTTTCACGGAAGATTGTGTTTTTTTGCCGGAAGCCTCCTTTGAGGCGGCCAATGCTGCACTAGGACACAAAAAAGCGATTATGGTCAGCATGGCAATGATTTTTTCCACCTGGTTACTCTTTCCATTTTCTTTGAACCTCCTAAAAATAGTGAATTCAATTTTATATGATATATTATATTATTTTTAAAATCAACTATTATTATCCTATATTTTTCGACACTTTGAATTAAAATGGTACCTTCTTATCTATTTAATAGCTTCTTTCTTCTTATAACCCAAACCGGTAAACCTGGCAATGAGCGCCTTATGCTCATCAAAAACATCCACATTATACGTAACCAGCCGATTCTGCACCGATACCTCGGTAGCCTCCGCAATCAGCTTTTTCCCTTGAGCCACCTGAAAATAGGTAATACTGCCATTGACCGCCACAACCACCTGACCATAGGCATTGGAGGCCGCGGCAAAAGTATAATCGGCTAAAGTAAAAACGGCACCACCCTGCACGATTTTAAGCGCGTTTAAGTGCTGCTCGGTTATTTCCATTTCCGAAACAGCGTAGCCGGGGCGCACTTCCAGTAATTTTATCCCAATCGAAGTGGCAAATTGATCTTTTGCAAAATACTCTCTAACATCGTCCATGTTTACAGCCTGGAGTATCTTTCCATCCGGATCAAGCTTTTTGTTCATCTTTCCTCAGGGCCCCTCTCATTACTATACTACATTCATATATTGCCATTCTAACATTTTCACAATCACTACTCAACACGATTTAACTATGACCGCGACCCTAAACTTTGGGGCCATAAAAAACAACAACTCTCGTTTTACACGAGAGTTGTCGCTATTTAAAGCTACTTTTCAAAACTAATTGTTTCTCCCTCTTATTGGGAAAACTGCTATGCTTCGCATAATTTTAGGAGCAGATTTAATTTGTAATCCTTATCTTTTTTATCCTTTTTGTCCATGTGTTTGATTAATCTGATGAGCTTTTTGCACTCATTGTCTTTGCAGCAATTTTTGCAATCGTCTTTGCAAAACTTATTAACTAATTTGATAAGCCTTTGGCAACTCTTACAATCGCATCCATCCTTTATGCAATCCTTGATTTTACAATCATTTTCCCTGCATTCTTTATCTTTGCAATACTTGTTTTTAATTAATTTGATGAGCCTACAAACCCTTTTACAATCCTTGTCTTTGTAATCCACGAATTTGAACCAGTCTTTTTTCTTATAGATTAAATTAATGAACTTAAATATGTCTTTGCAGTCCTTGTCGTCTTTTTGGGGCTTCTTCACTTTCTTGATTTTATCCTTATCATCCTTTTTGTCTTTTTTCAGTTTCTTCAGTATATCTTTAATCTTATTGCCTTTGTAATTCTTATCCTTTTTATTCTTATCATCCTTTTTGTCTTTTTTCAGTTTCTTCAGTATATCTTTAATCTTATTGTCTTTGTAATTCTTATCCTTTTTATTCTTATCGTGTTTCTTAGCTTTATCGTCTTTCTTGTCTTTATTTATCTTGTCATTGTCAACGCCGGAATATTTTTGACCCAATCGCCGGTTAAAAATTGACCCAAACGCCGGTGATCAATCGCCGGCTTCAGTAGCCGGTCACGCATTTTTCGAGTTACCCTTCACCGATATATCG